>Ga0209163_1000383_pt1 | contig 90297 bp, 79 predicted proteins | sample MTBAKSrepl2MetaG_FD_187457 | JGI IMG/M metagenome (GOLD analysis project Ga0209163, IMG submission 187457) | Enrichment culture microbial communities om Arthur Kill intertidal strait, New Jersey, USA, that are MTBE-degrading - MTBE-AKS2 (Arthur... | ecosystem: Environmental > Aquatic > Marine >...
AACCCTTTTTTTTATATCTTCACTAAAATAGCGATTTATTTTTTCTCTTTTACTCAGTGTGCTATAATCTGTTATTTTTGCCATAGTTGTTAACCTTATTTTTGGTCAACTTATTTAGGCAAAGACACTTGCCCTCTTAAGCTTTGCGTATATTATCTCCTTTAAGTCCGAGACGTTCTAATACATTTCTTGTATCTACAATGCATTTAGCGTTTTCAACAAGAAGCTTGTAATCTATGTTGTCGTGATCGGTAGAAATGACAATTAGATCGTATGCATGTATCCGTTGAATATTTGATGAGGCATTCAACGGATCAGGATCCTCGGCTGCGCTCAGTACAATGGACTCCATATCAAATTTGTATTTGCGTGTTGCAGGCAACTTGGGGACATAAGGATCGAAGTAATCTACTTCAGCCCCTTTCTTTCGAAATATGTCAATTAATTTCAGCGAAGGTGACTCGCGCATATCATCTATGTTCTTTTTGTAAGATGCTCCAACTATTAATACTTTTGCTCCATTAATTGATTTGCCTTGTTGGTTCAGCGCTTCTACTCCGCTCATCGCCACATAGTAAGGCATGCTTGTATTTATTTCACCTGCAAGTTCAATGAACTTAGTACTAATATCATATTCTCTGGCTTTCCATGTTAAATAAAACGGATCTATTGGAATACAATGACCCCCCAGACCGGGACCGGGATAGAAAGGAGTAAACCCGAACGGTTTAGTTTTAGCCGCTTCAATAACTTCCCAGATGTCTATATCCATTTTCTCAAAAATTATTTTCAATTCGTTTACCAGGGCGATGTTGACCGATCTATAAATATTCTCAAGAAGTTTTGTCGCCTCTGCGGCTCTTGGCGAAGATACCGGTACTGTTTTAACAATAACCTCATCATACAACGCGCAGGCTATCTCAAGACAATCTTTGGTTACTCCCCCGACAACTTTAGGAATTGTTGAAGTGGAAAAATCGGGATTGTTGGGATCTTCGCGTTCGGGAGAGAAGGCTAAGAAATATTTATCACCCACAAATTGATTCTCTGTCATTTCGGATCTCGGCTTGTCGGGATGAGAAATCTTAGATTCAAGATTTCTCGCTTCGCTCGAAATGACAGTTGATGATTCCTTTTGACCAGTAGCAAGTGACCAGTTACTAGCTGCGTGTTCTAACATCGGTAACAGAATTTCTTCTGTGGTTCCTGGGTATGTAGATGATTCTAATACTACCAATTGTCCTTCTCTTAAGTACTTTGCTATTTCTTTCCCCGAATTTTCAATAAATGATACATCAGGTTCACGGTGTTCATTTAGCGGAGTGGGGACACAGATGAGAATGGCATCACAAGAAGTTAGAAGTGAGAAGTCTGAAGTGGCTTCAAATTTCCTGCTGTCTACTAAATCCCCGCCAGAAAGACGGCGGGCAAGCTTTATTCTTTCTTCCGCTATATGTTTAATATATGACTTCCCGGAATTGAGTATCGGTATCTTTTTCTCATCTACATCAAATCCAATTACATTAAAATTTCTTTCTGCAAATTCCAAAGCTAAAGGAAGGCCTACATAACCTAAACCTATCACGCCGACTACGGCGGAATGAGACGATATCTTATCTAGTAATTTTTGTTTGGGGGACATGGGAACTCTCAATCAAGTGAGAAGAAAAAAGTAAAAAGTAAAAAATTGTAAAAATTATTTAGGATTTATTCTTGATTTAGAGACAATTTTACCTAGTATTTTCATTAATTCGATTGATTCATCAATGAGAGCCTCTGTTTCGCCGATCGGTGCAATTTCTACTTCTTTAATTATCCGAAGCCAGTAATTTGATTCTCTCATCTCCTTTAGAGAAATATTAACTTTATTTGTAAAATCAGATTTCGAGGAAGCGGCTTGAGATTCTTCATAGTTCGCGCCACTGGATGTGGCTGATTTTGTAAGTTGATAAATTATCACTCGGTTTATTTCATTGTATTTAATTTCTTGAAGAAGTTTAATTACTCGAACACTAAAATTAAACAATCTATCAGATAACTCATTCAACAACTTTTTCCTTTTGCCTTTTTACTTCTCCGCTCTACGGCAGTATCCTTCAGCTATGTTTGATGATACGCTGAAAGCAGAATCTTCAACTTGACTTTTAATCTTATATGAAAGATTTGACTTATCTTTAATTTCTTTTCTAACCATCACGAATAATTCAACTGCTTCTTTCTTTATCCCGTGAAATTACTACTGCAATTCTATTTCACGGGACAGGCTTCTAATTTTCTATACCCTCGATTAATATTCTTGTTCTTCTCAATAATTTGCTCATTCATTTTTATCATTCAACCATTCATTTTTGTCATTCAATCATTCATCTGTTTCATTCCTGCTTGCTTCTCGGGCGGAGCTTCGCCACGTCAGTCACATGGATTGCTGCTGTTTTAATTTGAGTATCTACCCGGTTTATGAATCCGCCGGATTATATTTTTAAGCTTTTAATCTCAATAAAACGGAAATAGCATCAAAATTATTACGACGCAAAAATAAAAACAATTTATCTAAATGAAATCAGTACAATTACCATATTTTCGAATTATTTTTTTAGTCTATACTCTATAAAATCTCTCTAAACCTTTGTTAAACAATACTTTACCTTTTTTCACCATAAAATAAGCTCTATCAGTATTTATACCTACTCGGACTCATTGTCTCAATTTGCCAAATTCTATCGTCCTATGCTATAATATTGAAAGCCGATTTTTTTCATATAATCCGGGTCAAGTGTATTTCTTCCGTCAAATATAAGTGGGGATTTCAGTTCTCTTTTAATAATGTCGAAATCGGGATTTCTAAATTCATTCCACTCGGTTACTATGAGTAACGCGTCGGCATTTTTAAGAGCGGCATATTCATCCGGCGCATAATTGATTTTATTACCGAAATAAAATTTTGCCGTTTCAACCGCCGCAGGATCGTATGCCGTAACAACTGCGCCTGATTCGAGTAATTTATTGATAATCACAATTGAAGAAGCAGCCCGCATATCATCCGTGTTGGGTTTAAATGATAATCCCCAAAGAGCAAAATGTTTCCCCTTAATATCACCTTTAAAATGCTTTTTAACCTTCTCGACCAATACGGTTTTTTGATACTCATTCACCTGGTCAACCTTTTCAAGAATTGATAAAGGAGACTTAAAATCCCTGGATGTCTTTATAAGCGCTTTTACATCTTTTGGAAAACATGATCCCCCGTAACCTACACCGGGGAAAAGGAAACGTTTACCTATCCGCGAATCGGAGCCCATACCCTGGCGGACCAAATCGACATTAGCTCCAACCTTTTCACAAAGATTCGCGAGTTCATTCATGAATGTAATTCGAGCCGCTAGATAAGAATTGGAAGCATACTTGGTCAATTCGGAACTTTCAAAATTCATTTCGAATATCGGGTTCCCCTGTTTTACAAAAGGCTCATATAATTGTTTGATTATATCCAAAGCCTCTTGTGAATCCGACCCGATTACTATTCTATCCGGTTTTCTAAAATCCTCAACCGCAAATCCTTCACGCAGGAATTCAGGGTTTGATACAACATCAACGTGATTGATGTTTTTACTTTCCAATACATTCTTAATCTTTCTGCATGTGCCGACCGGAACGGTGCTTTTAGTTACAACTATTTTATTCGCTGTTATATTCTTCTTAATAATAATCTTTATGATATCATCAACCGTGTTCAGAACATAACTAAGATCAGCCGCGCCGTCGCCCCCTTGTGGAGTAGGAAGACATAAAAATATAATTTCCGAATTCTCAACAGCATTAGTCAGGTTATCTGTAAAAGTAATTCTCCCCTTTTCTATATTACGTTCAAATATTATTTCCAACCCTGGTTCGTATATGGGGACAATCCCCTTCTTAAGTTTATCAAGTTTAACAGGGTCATTATCTACACAAATTACATTATTACCTCTATCGGCAAAACCAACACCGGTAACAAGTCCGACATAGCCGGTGCCTATAACGGAAAGTTTCATGTTTGTTAGCTCTCAGTTTTTAGTTTGTAATTAATGGCTTTCAGCTTTCAGCTCTATACCCTATACCTCTATACCTCTATACCCTAATCTTTATACCAATACTTTTTCTTTGATGCAACCGACAACATATTTAATTTGTTCATCTGTCAACTCAGGATATATAGGGAGAGCGATAGATGTTTCAGCCGCAAAATTCGCTACTGGGAAATCACTATCAAGGTTATTCAAATCGCTAAAACACTCCTGCCTGTGAAACGGAACCGGGTAATAGATTTCAACTCCTATTTCTTTTTCTCTCAAATAAGTTAATAACTCATCACGTTGTTCAACTCTAATAATGAATTGGTTGTAAATGTGATAATTTACAAGTTGCTGGTTGCTGCCTGCCCGCCGGTCTCCGATTTGTTTGGACAAAGGTGGGCCTGCTGGCTCCTTATAAATAGCTTTTGGTAAAAGGACTTTATTGCTATCATCAAATTCGGTTTTACCCGTTTCGGCCGCCAACCCGGCTTCTATAAATAATTTTGTATACAATTCGGCGTTGATTCTTCTTTTGGCAGACCATTTATCAAGATGCGGAAGTTTCACATTTAGAACCGCTGCCTGCAATGCGTCAATTCTAAAATTACCGCCGATTATTTTGTGATAATATTTAGGATGCATTCCATGCATACGCAAAAGTTTTAATTTCTCCCCAACCTCTTCATTGTTTGTTGTTACAATACCTGCATCTCCGAAACAGCCAAGGTTCTTGCTCGGGAAAAATGAGAAGCATCCGATATCTCCGATTGTACCGACTTTTCTTCCGTCTTTGTATTGCACCCCGATTGCCTGCGCTCCGTCTTCAATGACTTTTAGGTTATGTTTCTTTGCAATTTGCATAACCGGGTCCATATCGGCGCATTGACCGTAAAGATGTACCGGGATGATAGCTTTGGTTTTATCGGTAATCTTTTCTTCAATTTTCATCGGGTCGATGTTGAATGTAACCGGGTCTGAATCAACAAACACAGGTATGGCGTTCAACCTGCTTACAACACCCGCCGTAGCAAAGAAAGAATAGGTAGGTAAAATAATTTCATCACCAGGTTTTATATCGATTGCCATCAATGCAATGAGCAAAGCGTCTGTGCCGGATGATACGCCGACTCCTTTTTTACAATTAAGATATTCGCACATTGCTGCTTCAAATTTTTGAACTTCGGGCCCTAATATGAAATATTGAGATTCCACAACTGCTTGAATAGCTTCATCTATCTCTTTTTTAATCGATTTATACTGCGCTTTTAAATCCAACAAAGGAACTTTCATTAAAAAATATCTCCTTATAAAAATTATTTTTAATTATAGATCAAAACAAAAATGTGTACAAGTATATTTATAATAAGAGCCCTCTGGAAAACGTGGTTTTTCATTTCGATCGATTTGCCTCGCCGGCAAGGCGGGAGAGATAAATCCTTGATTCCAACAAGATTTCTCAGCCGCTTTACTCCTTCGAAATGAACTATTTTAATTTTTCAGATGTCTCACTAATTTATTTATGCCGAAAACTCTCAATCGTTTTCTTCAATCCTTCTTCAATACTTATCAATGAGTTAATTGTCAGCTTTTCCTTTAATGTACTGTTATCAGCATATGAATGTTTTATATCTCCCGGTCTAGCGTCTTTATATGTAGGTTTCAAATTTTTGTCTAAAATTTTATTTATCAAATGAGCTAAATCGTTTATTGTAATTTGATTCCCGCCTGCACAATTCATAACAACGCCTGAGAGTGAATCCGATACTGCCGCTTTTATATTTGAATCAACTACATCGTCGATAAAAATAAAATCTCTGCTCTGAAAACCGTCGCCGTAGATCGTAGGGATTTCATCTTCCAAGATCATCGTAATAAACTTCGGTATTACCGCTGCGTAATCGGAGTTGGGATTCTGACGTGGCCCGAACACGTTAAAGTATCTCAATACTACTGTTCCTAATCCATAAAGATTCGAATAGATACTGCAATACTTCTCCCCCATTAATTTTGTAGCTGCGTAAGGAGAAAGAGGCATTGGATTCATCTTTTCATTTTTAGGTAACTCGGGATCGTCACCGTAGACAGCGGCCGATGAAGCGAAGATTACTTTCTTTACTTTGAATTTTCGTGCGGCTTCCAGTATATTAAGCGTACCGTTTACATTGATATCGTTTGTGAGAACCGGGTCGTCAATCGATTTCGGAACCGATGAAAGAGCTGCTTGATGAAAAATATAATCAACATCTCTTACTGCTTCATTAACAAGCCGGGTATCCCTGATATCTCCTTCATAAAGATTTACAGCACCCGTTAAATGAAGAATATTTTCTTTCCTGCCGGATGAAAAATCATCTATGATCGAGACTTGATGTTTTTGTGAAATAAGTCTATCTGCAATATGAGACCCAATGAATCCGGCCCCCCCGGTAATAAGAAAATTCATTCGCAATTGTCCTCGGCCGACAAGTATATGCTTACTAATCCCGGCTATATTTTACACGAATACTTGGATGTACATTAAGTTCTTATTTTTTAGCTGTAGCTGGAAATATTGAAAACTGAGGTATAATGTAAGATTTTCTGATCAAAAAGTATAGTAAAATTTGCCCAAAATAAAAAAATATTTGACCTGAAATTTTTTTATATCTTAGAACTTTTTCATAAATGTCAAGAAAAAAATCTCTTTATATGCTGATTGCGAATTGTATTGGCTCATAAGCAATCAATTTCATTTACCGCGGCTAAATTTTTATTCATTATCAATTCTTAAAATATAAGACTCATCTTTTCGGTTAGCCAGGTAATCAAATTTGGAAGCTGTTTTGAATAAATTAAAAACATTCTCAGACGGGATCTCATCATCAATTTCGGATTTATCGTTTAATTTATCATTACCGTCTATCGCTGTTTTTGTCTTTTTATGCTGCTCCAAATTATCCGAATTAATTTTAGAAATACCGAGAGCCTGCTTTAATATATTTACTTTTTGCTCGCGTAATGAAGAAGTTTGGCTGTTAGGGGTTAGATTAACTTTTGAAATATTTGTATTGCTCTTTTCATCTGGTTCTATTACCGTTTTTAGATTAAGGACTTTTTCATCTTTCGGTCCCGGTATTACAATCTTATTTTTATCAAATTCTTCTTCATAAAAATTATCATCGAAAATAAAAATCGCGTCAGCAAAAATTTTATCATTCTGTGTTTTAGCTTCTTCGGCTCTTAAATCGAAATTATAGACTTCAGCATATACCGCTTCATTTTCGTTATGGGAGAGAGTTGTGAGTCCCAGCTGCTGAATTTTAAAACGGAACTCTTCAGGCTCCAAGTTGAATTTAAGGTGCTTCAAATCTTTTAATGCAAATATTGGATCGAAATAAACCAGTTCCATTTTGTGATCGATCTTAATAAAATAACCATACTTGGTAGAAAATGCATCGAGCCCTTGAACATTTGTAAGAAGGCGGTAAACTATCAAATTCTTCGGTGTTGTATCTTTAACGAATTCACAAACTTCAAAGTAACTGATTTTTTTAGGGCGTTTAATTTTTTCACGCTTGAAAATAATTTTAAAATTATTATCAAAATCGAATTTGTTTTGAGAATAAATCAACACATCGTTTTTTCTTACATCCAAAGTCTCTAGGAGCATAGTAATTCCGAGATAATGATTAAGCCCATTTTATCAAACCCAGTTCAAAAGGATTAACCAAAAGAGAATGTTTAGGCAAAACCCGCAAAGTGTAGCCGAACTGGCCGGTATTTACGCAGACAAGTTCGACCGAATAATTGTATCTATTATTCTTTTCTTTCTTTTCTGCAGAGGTAGGCTGCATAGAAAGAAAATTATTTTTACTATCCCCGTTTTCACCGTCTACTTTGCCGTAATAGATTTGCACTTCAACATCATCCGGGGTCAAATCTCCCAATCCCAATTCTGCCGAGATGATATATTTCTCCCCAACTTTGACGGCTTCTCCCCTGTTTACTTCTTTGATGTTGGTAAAGTGAATCTTGTCCCAATTTTTAATCAGGTTCTGCTTCCACGCGGTAAATTCTTTCCCCAAAGCCCAACCATTTTCCATAAGATTTCTTCTGCTTTCAAACGAAGTGAAATAGAATTTCCTGGCGTATTCTTCAACCATCCTGTTTGTATTATAAACCGGGCCTAATTTTTTCATGGATGCTTTCATCATGGATATCCATTCCCTCGGAAGTTTATCATCACTCCTCAAATAAAACTTCTTCACAATTTCCTGTTCCAAAGTTTCATAAATCAGCCGTGATTCAACTTCATCCTGGTAATCAAGGTTGCCGTATTCCTCACCGCTGCCGATCTTCCAGCCGACTTCGTAATCATAAGCTTCATCCCACCATCCGTCTAATACGCTGAAGTTCAATCCCCCGTTTGCTATAATTTTCATACCGGAAGTACCGCTTGCCTCAAGAGGGCGTCTCGGGTTGTTAAGCCATATATCGCACCCTTGAACCATGTAACGTGCAACATTCATATCGTAATTTTCCAGGAAAACGATTTTCTTTCTTAGATGATCTTCCTTAGCGGCGGCAATAATTTCCTGGATTATCTTCTTCCCGGCGTCATCTTTCGGATGGGCTTTGCCCGCCATAATAATCTGAACCGGGTGTTCGGAGTTGCAGAGTATATTGCTCAATCTTTCAATATCCCGGAATATCAAAGAAGACCGTTTATATGTTGCAAACCTTCTTGCAAACCCTATTGTTAATGCGGAAGCATCGAGCACTTCTTTAGCCGCATCAATTTCGGAGGATGATCCCCCCCGTGAAATGATCTGTTCTTTCAATCTATTTCTTGCAAATGCGACCAGTCTTTCTCTTCTTCTTTCGTGTGTGCGCCACAATTCGGAATCGGGGATTTCGTCTATACGATCCCAAATTTTTATATCGGTCGGCTTCTTAACGAATTTTTCCCCAACGTACCTGTAAATTAGTTCGAACATGTCGTTTGAAAGATGGGAGAGTGTATGAATACCGTTTGTCACATAATCGATTGGAATTTCGTTAAAAGGAATTTCCGGGAATCCATCAACCCACATTTTCTTTGACACCTTACCGTGCAGTTTACTTACACCGTTTACAAAGCCTGCCATATTCATAGCAAGATGAGCCATGTTGAAATTTTCAGGCTCTTTCGATTTTATTATTGTGCCGAGTTTATAAAATTCTTTATCCGAAATGCCCAGTTCTTTTCTATAATACTCGCCGAAATATTTTTCCATAAGATTATTACCGAAGATATCAATACCCGCAGGCACCGGTGTATGAGTTGTAAATACGTTGGAGTAAAACCCAATATCTTTTGCTTCGGCGAAACTTAAATTGTGCTTGTGACGCAGGTGTCTTATTCTTTCCAATGCAAGAAATGCAGAATGCCCTTCGTTCATATGACATACCAAAGGAGCAATTCCCATTGCGTGCAAGGTTCTTATACCCCCTATTCCTAAAATAATTTCCTGTTGAATTCTTGTTTCAACATCCCCACCGTAAAGAGATCTTGTAATCCGCCTATCGTCGGGATTATTTTCAGGGATGTTCGTATCGAGTAGAAACAAAGGAACTCTGCCTACCTGGATTTTCCATATTTGAAAACTTACAGTCCTACCGGGGAATTGTAATGAAATTTTAAGAGGTTCGTTTTTTTCATCGGGGACTAAAGTCATCGGTTGATTATAAAAGTCGGTTAACTCATATCTTTCCTGCTGCCAGCCGTCAACCGTAAGGTATTGTTGAAAGTACCCCTCTTTATAACATAATCCTATTCCCACGAGCGGTATGCCCAAATCGGAAGAAGATTTAAGATGATCGCCGGCAAGCACACCGAGACCACCGGAATAAACCTGGAGACATTCGGTTAAGCCGAACTCGGCGGAAAAATATGCCACGTAAGGTTCATCTCCTTGAGAGATATTTTTCTGGTACCATGTTTTTTCTCCCATATAAACACTTAGTTGAACATAAACCCTATTCATGTGAGTTACAAAACCGTCATCTTTCGATAATTCCTCCAGACGGCTCTGGCTTACTTTCCCAAGCATCATCACCGGGTTATGGTTTGTTTCAACCCACAGTCTTCTATCCAATCTTCTGAATAATTCCTGCGCATCCTGGTTCCATGCCCAGTATAAATTATATGCCAACTCCTTCAACTGCTCTAGGTTTGCAGGTATTGAAGGGATAACGTTGAATGTTCCCAAGTAATTAATCATTGGTTTTCCTGAAAATGATAATTTTATTAATAATTAATTTTTTTTCAAAGATAAGGTATATATTTATAAGTTATCTGTTAAAAATGCAAGTATGCTGTTTAACTTTTTATAATTGAGACCTCTGAAAAATTAAAAAGAGGCATCTTAGCAAAGCGAATTCTGTCAAAGCCTGTAGACCGGGGCCGCAAAGACAAATTTACGGATTTTTCGGAAGTTACTAATTTCGGAAAAACGGAATAAAATTTATCCGGAACTTAGATTAATAAATTTAGTTGAATTATACTGAATATTGAGGCATTTGGTAAATCATGGAAATTGATCTTTAATTGAAGAGAAGAATTGTTAAATTTGTAATCAAAATTTATTCAATCCAATTTAGTGCAGGAATTTAATGAACTATTTAATAAGCGCTGTTATCGGTTACCTCTTAGGATCAATTCCCACGGCATTTTTATTTCTGAAGATATTCAAAGGAATAAACATTACCGAGAATGGTTCCGGGAGCGTTGGAACTATGAACTCATTCCGAACTTCTAACTCAAAAATAATTGCACTTGGAGTTTTCCTTGTCGATTTCTTCAAAGGATTTTTGAGTGTTTATATAACAATCTTACTTTTTGGAGATAATTTCATATACCCGATGACTGCATTGATAATGGCTGTATTTGCCCATTGCTTTTCACCGTGGATAAAATTCAAAGGGGGACGTGGTCTTGCAACCGCGGCAGGGGGGGCTTCTCTCTTACTCTTTCCGGTACTGATTCTGTGGTTATTCTTTTTTATACTCGGATTTCTTTTCAGGAAGAATGTTCACTTTGCAAATGCCTCATCTACAGTTTTAACACTTGCCATTTGTTTGTCAACAGCCGACATACTTTATAAATGGGCAACACCCCCGGCCGATTCCCCCTTGGAATTCGGAATCTTAAGCGCAATAATGTTGACAATTATTATTATCCGCCACATAGAACCGGTAAAAGAATATTACAAGAATTATAAAAATCAAATTAGGAAGAACAGGGCATGAGTAAATTTAAATCTGTTATTCTAACTTCATCCGTCACGTTGTTGGTTGCTTCGGTTGTTTTTGCTTATTTCTATTTCCAAGGTAAAAACGGCAACCAGGATATTGAAACATATGATAATACCTTTACTTCTCCCGATACGGTTATAACACACCCCGAAGACCGGGACGATGTTAACCAGGAAATAACTGTTTCGCGTCAAAACATATTAACAAAAACCGTAAGCAGAGTAAGTTCTGCAGTGGTTGGAATCAACGTAACGGCAATACGCGAATATAGGGACCCATTCAGCATGGACCCGCTATTCAGGTATTTCTTCGGCGATAGAGTCTATAAGCAGCAAGTAAAAGGATTGGGCTCCGGTACAATCATATCCCCCGACGGATACATCTTAACCAATGATCATGTTGCCGGCAACGGTGTTGAAATTATCGTTACAATGACCGACGGTACACAGTACAATGCTGAGATCGTCGGCACGGATCAAAGCAGCGATATATGTTTATTGAAAATAAACGCGGATAATTTACCCTACATTAAATTCGGCGATTCCGATTCAATCTTAATTGGCGAATGGGTAATCGCGCTTGGTAATCCTTTCGGTTTATTCGATATCAATGATAAGCCGACCGTTACGGTAGGCGTAATTAGCGCTACGGGAATGAATCTTAATTCGGTAAACAACCGCTACTATACAAACATGATTCAAACCGATGCGGCAATCAACGGCGGAAACAGCGGCGGACCCTTGGTAAACAGTTTGGGTGAACTAATCGCAATGAATACCCTGATATATACCGCCGGTGGATCATCCGGCAATATCGGAGTTGGATTTGCCATACCGGTTAACAAGGTAAGAAGAATTATTGACATCTTAAAAAGAGCAGGTTCCGTTGATAGAAATTTCTGGACCGGGCTTCAGATTCAAACCATAGATCAGAACATCGCCGATTATTTCAACCTTCGAACAACGCGCGGCGTGATTATTACAAGCGTTCAAAAAAACAGCCCTGCCGAGAGAGCAGGTTTGCTGGTAAGAGATATTGTCCTGGAAGTAGACCGGTACAGAATTAATAACGACGCAACTTTAATAAGCGTACTGCATGAATTCCAAACCGGCGATACGGTAAAACTGAAAATTTTCAGAGATAACCAAATACTAACGAAAAAAATGAAATTAGAGAGAATAGTTAAATGATAGAAAGATATACACGCCCGGCAATGGGAAAGATTTTCGAAGATGAATTCAAATATTCAACTTGGCTCAAAATTGAAATTTTAGCCTGTGAAGCGCGCGCGCTTCAGGGGGAAATCCCTATCGAAGATGTCGATGTTATTAAAATGAAAGCGAACTTCGACGTAAAAAAAATTTTGGAAATTGAAGAGACAACTAAACACGACGTTATTGCATTTCTTACTAATGTTGCCGAGTATGTCGGTCCGGAGTCGAGACATATACACTACGGCATGACCTCCTCCGATATTCTTGATACGACTCTTTCCTATCAAATGAAGAATGCAGGCGATTTATTGATAAAAAGATTGAACGAATTGAAATCAATCTTAAAAAAGAGAGCGGTAGAACATAAACGTTCTATTTGTGTGGGGAGGTCCCACGGCATTCATGCCGAACCGACTACGATGGGTTTGAAATTCGCCCTTTGGTACGAAGAATGCAAACGCAATATTGAACGGCTTAAGAATGCCATAGAAGTAATAAGCGTAGGGCAGATTTCGGGGGCGGTTGGAACATTTGAACATCTTTCCCCTAAAGTTGAAGAGTACGTCTGTGAAAAGATGGGGCTCTCCCCCGCACCGGTTTCAACTCAGGTAATACAAAGAGACAGGCATGCCGAGTTTTTAACAACTCTCGCAATCATCGGAGCTTCCCTCGAAAAGATAGCCTTTGAAATTCGGCATCTGCAAAGAACGGAAGTCTTGGAAGCAGAAGAATATTTTTCGAAAGGACAAAAAGGTTCTTCAGCTATGCCTCATAAAAGAAACCCGATTGTAAGTGAAAGAGTTGCCGGGCTTGCCAGGTTGCTTCGCAGCAATTCAATCGCCGCAATTGAGAACATTGCTCTATGGCATGAAAGGGATATCTCTCATTCTTCCGTGGAGAGAGTTATTGTCCCTGACAGTTGTATTGTCTTAGATTACATGCTCGACTTGATGATTAAACTGACCGATAACCTATTGATTTACCCGGAGAATATGATAAGCAATTTGAATATCACAAGGGGTTTGGTTTTTTCGCAATCGGTTTTATTAAAACTTGTAAGTAAAGGGGCATCACGCGAAGAGGCATACGAAATGGTTCAGACCCCTGCGATGATTGTGTGGAAGGATAAATCAAGAAATCTTAAAGATGAATTACTTTCATCCGATAATGTAAAAAAATATCTAACCGCAGAAGAGATAGAAGAGATATTCGATCTTGATAAAATGGTATCTAATGTTGATTACATTTTTGCCAGATCGGTTGATAAATAATTTCTTAAAAACGGTAAATCTCTATTAACCCTAAGTCCGGTTTTTTTTATCAAATTATCTCTGCAAATAACTTCACCGCTTCACAAGGTGATAAATAGGAAACTTGCCGTTCCCCTATTTATTCTTCTCATCAACTTGACAAATCGATTTGAAGCTAATTTCGGTATAACAAATTTCAATTAAACAAATCTGAGTGAATAATCGACGTTTTTCCTGACTTGTGACAGTATCCATTAAGAGGAAAAAAACATTGGGAAATGGATAATAGTAATTAGATTTATTTTTATCTGACATACTAATGGTACAATTACTGCATGGTTTAAAATGCGAATGACAAAAAGGTCATGCAAAGTTACAAACTTTCACTCACTTCGTGGTTGTACGCCATATGCTTAGTCAATGATTTTTGCAAAACAGATAAAAATATAAGTCGATATTGCATGTTAAGTATAGCAACTGCGAAGCAGTTGAACATATGAAACATGTCTAAAGAAAAAGTAGAATCCAACCGCTAAGCGGTTGAAGAGAGATGACTATTCCCAATTCTTCGATGCCCATCTCCATTTCATTCCGCCGGGCAGGCATACTGCATCGGTAATCTCTTGGGTATCATACTTAGTTACAGATTTTTGACCGCTTCGCGGTCAAACTTTGTATTTCTTTTTGATTAAACAAAACAACATCTACAAAAAAGTTGTTGAATGCTTAATTTCAAAAGATTTTTACTCTTATCTCGCTGTCATGCTAATTGTCACAAGTCAGGTCAAATTTCAATTAAACAAATCTGAGCGAATAATCGACGTTTTTGTTTTATTTTCGCTATTTATTTTAAATTTCCTCTTGACAAATAATGTAAAGACCCCTATATTAGCACTCGTCATAATTGAGTGCTAATAACATAGGAGAATTAAATAATGGCAGATTTCAAAATCCAACCGCTACAAGATCGCGTGATCGTAAAACCTGCTGAAGCAGAAGAGACAACTAAAGGTGGAATCATTCTACCTGATACTGCTAAAGAAAAACCGATAGAAGGGACAATAATTGCCGCCGGACCAGGTAAAGTAACTGACGAAGGTAAAGAACTGAAAATGTCCGTTAAAGCAGGCGACAAAATTTTATACGGTAAATATTCAGGCACCGAGATTTCGGTCGACGGCGTTGAATATCTGATCATGCGCGAAAGTGATATTTTCGGAATCATTAAATAAGATTTTTTAAGAAAGTAAATTGAATTAATTATAAACGGAGGATACTATGGCAGCTAAGAAAATTGAATTTAGTGCCGAAGCAAGAAACGGACTTAAAAGAGGCGTTGATAAATTGGCTAACGCAGTAAAAGTAACACTCGGTCCGAAAGGAAGAAATGTAATTTTAGATAAAAAATTCGGTGCACCTACGGTTACAAAAGACGGTGTTACGGTTGCTAAAGAAATCGAATTGGAAAATGAAATTGAAAACATGGGCGCACAAATGGTTCGCGAAGTTGCATCCAAGACTAGTGATGTAGCCGGCGACGGAACAACTACCGCTACTGTATTGGCTCAAGCAATCTACCGCGAAGGTTTGAAAAACGTTACCGCGGGGGCAAACCCGATGGATCTTAAAAGAGGCATCGATTTAGCTGTAACTAAAGTAGTTGAGTACTTGAAATCGGTCAGCAAAGAAGTTGAAACAAGAGAAGAGATCGCTCAAGTCGGCGCTATATCGGCTAACAACGACAACACGATAGGAAACTTGATTGCAGACGCGATGGAGAAAGTCGGTAAAGACGGTGTTATCACAGTCGAAGAAGCAAAAGGAACAGAGACTGAATTAGATATAGTTGAAGGAATGCAGTTTGACCGGGGTTACTTATCCCCTTACTTTATTACCGATTCCGAATCAATGGAAGCAATATTGGAAGATCCTTATATTTTAATCCACGACAAAAAAATCTCCGCGATGAAAGATCTTTTACCTGTGCTTGAAAAAGTAGCTCAATCCGGTAAGCCGTTATTGATTATCGCCGAAGATTTGGAAGGCGAAGCTTTAGCTACATTGGTAGTAAATAAATTACGCGGTACATTAAAAATCTGCGCCGTTAAAGCTCCCGGCTTCGGCGACAGAAGAAAAGCTATGCTCGAAGATATCGCCGTATTAACATCAGGAACGGTTATCTCCGAAGAAAGAGGATTCAAATTAGAAAACGCTACGATTGAATATTTGGGTCAGGCTAAGAAAGTTGTTGTCGATAAAGACAATTCGGTGCTCGTCGAAGGAGCAGGTAAGAGTGAAGATATTAAAAAGAGAATCAACGAAATCAAAGCGCAGATTGAAAAAACAACTTCCGATTACGATAAAGAAAAACTACAGGAAAGATTGGCTAAACTATCCGGCGGTGTTGCAGTGCTCAAAATAGGTGCTGCTACCGAAGTTGAAATGAAAGAAAAGAAAGCAAGAGTTGAAGATGCACTTCACGCAACAAGAGCAGCAGTTGAAGAAGGTATTGTTACAGGCGGCGGTGTTGCTTTAGTTAGAGCTGCCAAAGCGCTCGAAAACTTGAAAGGCGCAAACTTAGATCAGGAAACCGGTATTAAGATCATTCATAAATCTCTTGAAGAGCCTTTGAAACAAATAGTGAGCAACGCCGGTTTGGAAGGAGCCGTTGTTCTTAATAAAGTAAAAGAAGGAAAAGATGATTACGGTTTTAACGCAGCAACTGAAAAATATGAAAACTTGATTAAAGCCGGTGTTATCGATCCTACAAAAGTTACAAGAACCGCACTTGAAAATGCCGCTTCCGTATCTTCACTTCTCATTACAACAGAAGCTGTTGTTTATGAAAAGAAAGAAGATGAAAAAATGCCTCCGATGCCGGGGGGTGGAATGGACGGTATGGGTGGTATGGGCGGAATGTATTAATAGATACGCTTTACCATATAAAAGAAAAAGGCAGCAATTACTTGCTGCCTTTTTTTATTACATCGTATTTTTATTCTTTCTTTATTAGGCAATCTTGGATTTTGAACTACTCCTGCTTGACCTTGAATAATAGTAGTAATACTTATAATATGAACTATATCCCGGTCTGTAACTGAAGTTATTAAGTATTGTGCCTAAGAATGTTCCCCCGTCATGATCCAGCATTTGAACCGCTTTCTGCATCATATCCATCTCTGTAAAATTAGCCGAGACAACTAAAACAGCACCGTCTACTGCACGCGACAAAATTTCGGAATCCGTTACGGCAATCAACGGGGGTGAATCGATGATAATTATATCAAATTCAGTTTTTAATTTGTTCAAGAATTCGGTCATCTGAACAGATCCTAAAATTTCGGAAGGATTTGGGGGAATAGTGCCCGCCGTAATATAAGACAAATTGTTAATTTCCGATTTACGGATAATTTCATCAAAAGAGTTTTGCCCGAAAAAATAATCCGTAAAACCGGGGTGTCTTTTAACATTAAATATGGAATGGATTCTTGGTTTTCTTAAATCGCAATCAATAATAATGGTCTTGTTATTTGCCTGAGCAAAACTTCCGGCTAAGTTAACCGAACATAGAGTTTTGCCTTCTTGAGTTGCAGGTGAAGTAACTAGAATTGTTCTTAAACCATCAGGATTTATTTTAGAAAATTTAATCCTTGTCCTTAAAGCACGGAATGCCTCGCTTATCGTTGAGTCGGGTTTTTTTGCAACGATAAATTCAAATTCTTTGTTATTTGTCCCAAGCCCCGAAATTTGCGGTATCCATGCGAGTACATTAATTTTCCTGTTTTGTATATCTTCGGGAGTTTTAACCGTTGTATCAAAGTAACTTTTTATAAATGCATAGGCAAAACCCATACCTAAACCTAAGACCAATCCGACAAGCACAATCATTATCCGATTCGGTTTGGATGGTTTAAGCGGCAAACGAGCCGCATCAATTATAAGAACATTGCCCGGAGTTGACTGCTCATTTATTAAAGCTTCCTGGTATTTTTCTTCAACAAGTAGATATAATTTTTCAAAAGCGGTTTTTTCTCTTTGAAGCCGGGCTAAGTCAATCGACTTAGTGGGAAGTTCATTGAATCGAGCTTCATAGCGGGTTACCAACTGGTTCCATTCATTGTATGAAGATAAAAGAGCCTGGTACTTTACTTCAGCTTCCAAAACCATTTGAGTAAGCTGTTTGATTTCTTCCGGACTTGATGCAAATATACCCGCCTTGTATACCTCTATTTTTTCATTCAACTTCTTTTTTAACTCTTCAATCCTATTGTCGTAATCACGTACAATCTCGGCTTCCCTCTGGGCGGCTTTATTGTTGGCTAAGGCCAAATCTTTTTGAGATTCGAGTTGGGCTATCTGTGTTTGTAATGATTTAATGTAGGGTTCTGTTGCAAAGCTGGCAAGGTAATCTTTAATACGGGGATCCTGTTTTGCCAACTCATCGCGGTATTGTTTGAGACTTTTTTCAGTTATTGTAAGCTCAATTTTAGTAGCGTTCTTTTTGGATTCAAAGTCTGTCAACAAATCTATAAGAGAGCGTGCTTGCTCCGGTAATTCGATTATTCCTTTATTCTCCTGGTAATTTTTTAATGTCTCTTCGGCATTGGCAAGTTCATTTAATTTCTCTTCTCTCTGCTGGGCTAAAAATTCTTTAACTAAAATCAGTTGTTGACGATTGTACGTTAAATTTAGGTCACGGTACGAGGAAGCATATCTATTTGCTATTAATGCAGCCTCAAAGGCTGAAGGTGATTCAACCGAAACTTCTACAATATCCAATCCCCTTTTTTGTTCGATTGTTACTTTCCCAAATAGCATTTCCGCTATTTCATGAACATTTAATAAAGGACGCTCATCTGTACCAAATCCGTTTTTATTTTCCAAAATTAGATCAAACTTGCTTTTATCAACGGAATTATGAAAAGTATCTATAAGTGAATAAGCAATCTGTTCACGCAGCCTATAGCTTTTCAATATCTCAATTTCATTTGCGATAAATCTATCGCTGCCGTAATCTTGAAATTCAGGGATCAACGGGGCGTCTAGAATACTCCCCTGCGGTTTGGATAGTTTAATTGCCGTTGTAGATTTATAAATATCCCTTGCGTTAACTGCGTAAACAACCGCTACGATTAAACCGGTCAGAGTAATTAATATGATCGGGAATAAATTTAATCTTACCAGGTTTATATAATCTTTTAAAGTGTTTACTTCACCGTCTTGATTATTATTATAATTGTTGTTATCCACATTTCCACCTAATTTTTACCGATATTAATAACATTTAGGACAAGAATAGTTAATGAAACAAGGGCTGATATAACCGAAAGGACAAGGCTGAAACGATCCCTAAAATATAATCTTGGTTCTCCGGGTACAACCAATATATCTCCGGCAGTAAGTTCAGGGACATATCTTTTGGTGGCATCCAAATTTGACTCCCAAAATAAATCATTGTAATCAAACTTAAGAAGTACCTGAGATGCATCTTCATATGATCTATAAATTCTTAAATCCTCAAGATCTGCGTCATCAGATGGACCGCCTGCATAGGATAATAAATCCGTTATTGTTGTATTAATTGGCACATTATACCGTCCAGGGAATCTTACAAATCCCCAGACAGCCACTTTAATATTAACCGAGGAAGGATCGGAATAATCAAAATAACCACCTTGTTGTCTATAATTAAGTCCATCGAGTGAAGTACCCAATTCATAGTCTTTAACTTGAGCCGAAATTAATAAGGGAAAGACAAATAAGAATAACACCCATATAAGTTTTTTCATTTTTAGAAGATCCTCAAATATTTTTAAAATTTTACAATGCGAAGTGAAATTCCTCTAACAGATATATAACTGCCAATCAACCCAAACAGTATTCCAAGTGCCAAAATTACAAAGTTAAACATATATAGAATGTTTATAAATTTAAGATTATAATATATTTTAGTCAACAAGAGAAGTGAAAAATTAAAAATAATCATACAAATAATTGCTCCCAATAAACCGAGTAAAATACCATTGAACAATATTGGAATTTTTATCACGCTTAATTTAGCCCCTACTAATTTCATCGTGTTAAATTGGTTGCTTCTGGACATCAATAATAATTTATTATTCGAGTATACAAAGTAAGTTGATATAATTATCAAGATCAAAGACAGAACAATAATCAGTGTTTTGTTTATATCTAATATTTTTAATATGCTCAATGTCGTTGTATAATCGTAGGTTATTTCGTCAACTTGGGTAAGTCCTTCATATTTCGAAATCAAATTTTGAATTTTCTCTTCGTCAATATGCTCAGGGCGTAAATTTATAACAAACGACGAAGGGAGAGGATTAACTTCCAAAACTCCCCTGAAATCTTCACCGGTTTCACCGATAAATTTGTCAACGGCTTCCTCCTTGCTTACAAACCTTGCCGATTTAATAAAATCATCAGTTTGAAACTTACCTTTTAAATCTTCAATCTCATTTACTGATGCTGAATCCTGTAAAAATATATTCAGCTCAATTCTCTCTTTCAACTTTTCTTCAATTGTATTTGAAAAAAGTAATAATAGAAGTGCAAAAGAAGTAATTAAAATGGCAACACTAGTCGAGATAAGAGTAATCAATGAAGCCAATTTGGCTCTTCTAAATAATTTGAATGATTCGGTTATGTAGTACAATATCATAGTAAGGCTCAGAAATTTGATTCATCAATCCATTGAGTTATCTGCCATTTATCATCATCCTTTCGTAAGGATAAGTTTACTCTGCCGTCGATAAAAATAATATCGGTCGGGTTGAAAGTAATTGTCAAATTAAAGCTTCGAATTATTCGTGTCGAATCGGCCGTCATGCTTACTATATTATTCCAAATCAGATCCAGCCGTTGTGAGTTTTGAAATAATCCGTTTGTCACCCTTAGCTCATCGTCACGCCCCCATGATACGTCGACGCCCCGATCATAGTCTCGGTAACTGAAAAGAAAATCGTTAGACAATAACTCGCCGTATATCAAAGTATCCTTGAACGTATAGGCATATTGAAAATTTTGAAATACCCCCTGGACGTTGGAGAGATCACTGATCAAAGAACCTGCGTTGCTTAACTCTGTATCAAGTTCCGGTGCAAACGGGTTAAGGCATCCGCTTAGTGAAAAACTAAGTAGGAATATACAAAATAAATTTTTAATAAAACCTCCCCTTTAATTCACTCCAACTAGGAAGATTTTCTTTACTAATATCCTGCCATTCCGTAATAACCCAAACCTGGCGGCTGTCTAAGTTAATTTGAAATTGCACGCTCCCCTGGTAATTTGTCGGGAATGTCGGTTCAGAAGCGGGGATGGTAAGGTTATACTCAAACTGATAAAGAGCCGATTCCCCCGTTAAATTTGCTACCTGATTAGTTAATTCAAGAACAATCGGCGCATCTTGTGTTGAGACCGATTTTACGTTATTAAAATATTGTCTTTCCAAATCGAGTGTCCAATCGGCAAGCACGGTAAACTGTGATACGGAACCCGCCGAGGGGATAAAGTTGTATTCGATATCAATGAATGAATTATCTGCGAAACAGGCCAAATAATTTTCAACAATTTTTTCACTGAAGGAGTCTTTCAGATTTTTAAAAAGAATATCCGGAGTAGTAGCCGCAACAAAATCAGACCGGGTTGATGTAGGATCTTCCGGGTTACGGATTGATAAAAGATCGCACCCGCTGAGAAAAATAATAAGCAGAATTATTACTTTTATTTTCATTTTCGAGATATAATTATTAGTCGTTCAGATTTTTGTCTATTAAAATCATTCCCGTTATAATCTCCGAAAACTTTTTCAATTTTATAACCGGCGTTTTCAAATTGAGGAATAATCTTTTCCTTGTTAAATAATCTTACGGATTCAGTGAAGTTGCTTACCTTGCCGTCTTTTACCAGCTGAATCTCTTTGATTATTCTTCCCTTTTCAATTTTTCTCTTTTCAAAAATTTTTATCCCGTTGGTTTCTTTTTCCGAATTTTCAACTAAATTGGCTGTAATGTAATCGCTGTTAAAAAAATCGAAAACGAAATAACCGCCTGGTAAAAGAAAAGAATAAGAGTTTTTTATAAATTGAAAATTTTCTTCATCCGAATCAAAATACCCGAAACTTGTAAAAACATTTAGTATTAATCCAAATTTATCTTTGAAGAGAACTTCTCTCATATCCGAATTAATATATTGGATTTCAAGCCCAAGTTTCAGTCTATTTTCATTTGCAATCTTCAGCAGGGGCATACTCAAATCAAAACCGATTACATCGAATCCGCGCCTAGTTAATAAAACCGCGTGTCTCCCGGCCCCGCATGCGGCGTCAAGAACAAGTGCATTCGGCGGCAATTCAATATTTTTTAGAATCGTATCGAGAAGTCTGCCGGCATCATCGTCGTTGCGATGGCTATAGACATCCAGATAAGCCTGATTTTGAAACCACTCTTTATACCACTTACTCATTAAAGACTAACTCTTCCCAAAACAGCTCTTCCAATAGTAGCTTCATCTGCAAATTCAAGATCCCCTCCGATAGGTATACCGCGAGCAATTCTGCTTACTTTCAAATCATATTTTTTCAGAAGATTTGCCAGGTACAATGAAGTAGTATCCCCTTCGGTGTCCGGATTAAGAGCTAAAATTATTTCTTTAATATCTTTTCCTTCAATACGGTCAACCAATTCTTTTATTTTAAGAGAATCAGTACCTTTGCCTTGTAATGGAGATAATACTCCCCCTAATACGTGGTATAAACCGTTGAACTCATTGGATTTTTCTATTGCAATTATATCGCTGGCCTCTTCTACAACACATATTATCGAATTATCCCGTTTGTTACTCCGGCAAATATCACAAGTTTCCTCAACCGAAATATTAAAACAAATATTACAAAACCTGATCTTCTCCTTCAACTCCTTGATTGAGGAAACAAGATTATCGGCAACTTCTTCATCGCTTTTCAATAAGTGGAGCGCAATGCGCAACGCGGTTTTTCTTCCTATTGCCGGAAGTTTGCTTAACTCATCAATTACGATTTGTAATGGCTCGGCTATTTGCAATTTAAAACCCCGGAATATTCATGCCCGGAGGAATCATACCTTTTGTAACATTGGCTAAATCTTCTTCAGCCATTTTACCTGCAGACTCCAGAGCTTTGTTAACAGCGGCAACAACCAAATCTTCCAACATTTCTTTGTCGCCCGAATTAATAATTTCATTATCTATTTGAATAGAAACGATTTCTTTCTTACCATTGACCGTTGCTTTTACAATTCCGCCGCCGCTTTCTTCACTTACGGTTTTATTTGCCAGTTCCGATTGCACCCTTTCCATTTCAGCCTGCATTTTCTGAATTTGCTTCATCATTCCCTGCATACCGCCTTTCATTTTTCCTCCTTTGTATTAAACAACCTTTTCAAATTTTATTAAAAGATTAGTATATATAAAAAATAAAATACGTTGTAAAGTTCCCTATAAGTTTTAACGAATGAAATTTACCAAAAAAAACAATCACAGAGAAATTATCATTAAAAAATATTAACTTAGTTTTGTTCTTGCAATATTATTACTAAATTGCTTTAATTCACAATTCAAAAACAGATATTTCTTTTACTTACATAGAATTTAAAATATGATAACAAGATACGGATACTTTACTGTAGGAGTTGTAGCATTAATTGCGATAATTCTTATCATCGCGGGAATTTTGATTCAGAATAATTTTATTAGATATCCATTAATATTGGTAGCTCTTTTAATCTTAGTATTCACTTTAAATTTTTTCAGAGATCCCGAAAGAACAACTCCACAAAACGAAAACGCCGTGATTTCCCCTGCCGACGGTGAGATTATCCTGATAAAGGAATTGGAAAATCATAAATACATTGGGGAACAAGCATGGCAGATTTCTATATTCATGTCCCCTCTGAACGTTCATGTTAACCGGGTTCCGATAAATGGCAATGTAGATCATCTCCATTATCATGAAGGGGAATATTTGGTGGCATTTCATGAAAAAGCCGATGAACGCAACGAGCGCAATGAAATTGGAATAATGAGTAAACATGGAAAAGTTTTCTTTACACAAGTTGCAGGCGCTGTGGCCAGAAGAATAGTATCCGAGTTGGAACTGGGGCAGGATGTAACGGCAGGTGAAAAATTCGGAATGATTAAATTCGGCAGCAGATCGGATGTTGTGGTTTCTAAAAAATGGAATGTTAAAGTTAAAATTGGCGATAAAGTAACTGCCGGGGAAACTCTCTTATATGATTTACAGAATTAAGAATTTTAAACTTTCAAGAGCAATTATACCCAATACATTTACCGCACTAAATCTTTTCTTCGGATTTCTCTCGCTGATTATGGCCAGCCAGGGAGAAATAAATTTAGCTGCGCAATTGATTTTTATTTCCGCCGTGTTCGATTTATTCGACGGGATGATTGCTAGAATAATGAATTCAACAAGCGCATTCGGGGTTGAACTCGATTCTTTGGCCGACCTTGTAAGTTTCGGAGCCGCCCCCGCATTCTTGGTTTACAATAGTTACTTATATCAATACGGTATTCCGGGAATTATTATAAGTTCAATGCCTCTTATTCTTGGCGCTTTCAGGTTGGCACGTTTTAATATTCAGATCGAAGACCTTAGCGTTAAAGCCGACTTTAAAGGATTGGCAATCCCGATGCAAGCCCTAACGCTGGCATCGTTTATTGCTTATTATTATCAAGAGGGGGAGATAATTTCACCTTTCAATCATCTGGTTATTCCGCTTGTCATTCTCCTTTCATTCCTTATGGTAACCAATATAAAATACAACAGGATCCCCAAACCAAAAGAGCTTGATACTAAATCAAAGATTTTCGCTATACTGTTTATCCTCGGCGGGCTTGCAGTAACATTCATAACAAGCGGAGAAGCTTTGTTTTATATTTTTATTTTCTTAGTATTGTTTGGCGTTTTTAGATTGATATTTTCAAAGTTGTTCGGTTTTTTAAAATAAGTAAAACTAGTGACCAATAAATTCAGAGTACCAAAGTGTTTAAAGCTACAGTGATAATTAAGAGACATCCAAAAATTTTAGATCCTCAGGGTAAAGCGGTTGAACAAGGAGCTATACTGCTCGGGTTTAACAACGTAAGTAAGATTCGTATCGGTAAGTATATTGAGTTCTTTGTCAATACCGAAGATAGAGTAAGAGCCGAAAAAGAAGTAAAAGACTTTTCGGGTAAATTATTGGCCAACCCGATTATGGAAGATTTCGAGTATTCATTGGAAGAAGTAAAATGAAACCAAAGTTTGGTGTTGTTGTTTTCCCCGGTTCTAATTGTGACCACGACGCTTACTATGCTGTAAGTAAAGTACTTGATTACAATGCGGAATTCCTATGGCATAAACAACCCGACTTGAAAAAATGTGACGCAATAATTCTTCCAGGCGGGTTTTCATACGGCGATTATCTTAGAACCGGAGCTATAGCGCGCTTTGCTCCAATATTGGAATCGGTAATTAATTTTGCCGAGAAAGGAGGAATTGTTATCGGTATCTGTAACGGGTTCCAAATTCTTCTTGAAGCAGGCTTACTCCCCGGCGTTATGATGAAAAATGAATCCATTAAATTTGTTTGCAAAGACATTTACCTTAAAGTAGAAAATAAAGATACGGTATTTACCAACTGCATCGAGAAAGACCCGATTAAAATTCCGATTAAGCACGGCGACGGTAATTACTTTACGGATGAAAAAACATTAAAAGAGCTTGAAAAGTATAATCAAATTGCATTCAGATATTCTTCTGCCGATGGAAAAATAAAAGACGAATTCAATCCCAACGGGTCTGTATCCAATATCGCAGGGATATTAAACAAAAGAAAAAATATTATGGGAATGATGCCCCATCCTGAAAACGCGTGCAGCCCGATATTGAGAAAAACAGACGGGGCAATGATATTCCAATCTATTGCAAAATCAATTATAAATAAATTAGAGGTATGAAATGTTCGGAAGTTTAGGAGCAACTGAAATATTACTGATCGTTCTTGCGATCTTAATTTTATTCGGTGCAAAAAAAATTCCTGAATTTGCCAAGGGCATAGGCAAAGGAATGAAAGAGTTTAAAAAAGCTCTCAATGAAGCGCAAGATGAATTAAACGTCGATGATGAGAAAAAAGAATCAGAGAAAAAATAAATTATAATTTTGAAATGAGGTTTTCTCAAAAGTTTTAATTGTTGAACAATTTCTTTTAAGACTGCCTCATTTGATTTTCCTTCTTCTTAAAAAAATCTTAAGAATCCAATACCTTATATAAAAGTTTACCTTTATCAAATAATTTTTGCTATCCGGCAATAAAAATCGCAAGTAATTTTAAACATTTTTTCTTATGTTTTACAATTGAATGAATCATATAATAAATCATTAATTAAGGGAATATAAGATGAGTATTCTTCTTGACAAAAAAACAAAAGTAGTGGTTCAAGGTATTACAGGAAGCGAAGGATCGTTTCACGCATTGCAAATGATGGAATACGGAACTAAAGTTGTTGCCGGCGTTACCCCCGGCAAAGGAGGCACTGACTTTCACGGTGTTCCAATCTATAACACGGTTGCAGATGCAGTAAAATTTCAAAAGGCCGAAGCTTCGGCTATCTTTGTTCCCCCGGCTTTTGCACCGGATGCAATTTTGGAGGCGGCCAACGCCGGGATTAAATTGATCGTCTGTATCACCGAAGGTATTCCCGCAAAAGACATGGTTGATGTTTATAACTCCATTCGTCAAAAAAACATTACACTCATCGGCCCTAACTGCCCTGGTGTAATTTCACCGGGTAAAGCTAAGATCGGTATCATGCCGGGATTCATACATAAAAAAGGCAAAGTTGGTGTTGTTTCCCGCAGCGGTACTTTAACATACGAAGCTGTTAAGCAATTAGGCGACCTTGGAATCGGTCAATCTACTTGTGTTGGCATAGGAGGCGACCCGGTGGTTGGTTCACAGTTTATCGATATAATCAAAATGTTCAACGATGATGATTCAACCGAAGGAATAGTAATGATTGGCGAAATCGGTGGAACAGCTGAAGAGACAGCTGCCACCTATATTAAGAAACATGTTAAAAAACCGGTTGTAGGGTTTATTGCCGGACGCACCGCTCCCCCGGGAAGAAGAATGGGACATGCAGGCGCAATTATTTCCGGCGGCAAGGGAACTGCAGCAGAGAAAATGTCTGTTATGAAAAAAGCAGGCATTAAGGTTGTCGAATCCCCTGCCGAAATCGGTTCTACGATGAAAAAAGCTTTGGAGTTGATTTCTGCAAAAGTAAAATCGAAAAAGAAAACCGGTAAAAATAAAGCAACCTTGAAGAAAAAAAATGCAATTAAGAAAAAATCAGATGCTAAGGCAAAAGCTAAAAAAGCGCCAGGTAAAAGGATGAAAAAATAAAATTCTTACGTAACCCCCTTCAGAATTGACGGGGGTTTTTTATATAAATTTAATTTTAGGAGGCCTAATTGGGAAACAGAACTTTAGCAATTCTTAAACCGGATTGTGTTAAAAAAAATCTTATCGGCCAGGTAATTACAAAGATAACCGAAGCAGGATTTAAAATAAAAGCGATGAAGTTTACTCGACTTACTAAAGAATGCGCTCAAGGATTCTATGAAGTACATCACGAAAGACCTTTTTTTGATGGATTGATTGAGTTCATGACATCGGGACCTTGTGTCCCTATAGTTTTGGAAAAAGAAAATGCAGTAGAAGAATTCAGAAAACTCATCGGGGCTACCGATCCTTCAAAAGCCGAAGATGGAACAATTAGAAATTTATATGCCGACAGCGTTCAGACGAATATTGTTCATGGTTCCGATTCGGATGAAAACGCTGCTAAAGAAATCTCTCATTTCTTTTCCCGTAAAGAGATATTAGATAGCTGCGGATTCCGCGAAGGAAAATAGTTATTCGATATAATCGGCCTAAATTATTATCTTTTAAATGACCATACGGCAATTATGATTCTAATTTTTTGCTTATGGTCATTTTTTCTTTTTAACTAAGGGATAAAATGTCTCTACCAATTAAATCAATCATAATATCCCTCTCATTAATTTCAATCAATTGTAACCCGGTTGACAAAATACAGACAGTAACATCCGGTGCGGAAGTTCTCATTTCCAAAAATCTTCATTTAATTGAAAATAAAAATTTAGGCATAGTAACAAACCATACTGCTATTCTTTCAAACGGAATTCACCTAATTGATACTCTTAACTCATTGGAGAATATCAATATTCGAAAAATATTCTCCCCCGAACATGGTTATCGAGGTAATTTATCTGCCGGGACAACCGTTATTGAAAAGAAGGATTCCTTAACCGGCATCCCGGTTTATTCGCTATACGGCAAGACAAAAAAACCGACAAAAAAAATGCTTGCAGGAATCGACCTATTGATATTCGATATACAGGATATCGGTTCCAGATTCTATACATACATTTCCACTCTTTTTTATGTAATTGAAGCTGCGTCTGAAAATGATATCCCGATTATTGTACTTGATAGACCAAACCCGGTAGGTGGAATAAATTCGGAAGGCCCTTTACTAAAAGATGAATATAAATCTTTCGTTGGTATCGCTAATATCCCGATAAGACACGCAATGACAATAGGCGAACTTGCTCTTTACTTCAATGATATTATTAAAAATAACTTGGACAAAAAAGCAAACCTTACAGTTATAAAAATGGAAGGTTGGCAAAGGGAATTTTATTTTGATCAGACAAACATGCCGTGGGTTAAACCTTCCCCTAACATTACCGACTTACAAACAGCAATTGCCTATCCCGGTATGTGTCTTTTAGAAGGAACGAACATATCGGAAGGAAGAGGTACGGGTTTACCGTTTTTGATTTTCGGCGCACCTTTTGTCAAGAGTGATGAATTGTTGAATGAATTGAGTAATGCCGATATTGGCAAAATTGAATTTGAACCGGCGGAATTTACACCCATATCAATTCAAGATGCCGCACTTCGCCCGAAATATGAAAATGAAGAATGTTACGGCCTCAAAATAAATATTACAGATATTTATTCATTTAATTCGGTTAATTTTGTTGTGACATTGCTTTCTACTTTACATAAATTGTATCCCAAGAATTTTAGATTTAATGAAGATTGGATTAAAAAATTATTTGGTGATGATTATCTTGTTGAAATGATTGCAGCAAGTAAATCCCCCGCTGAAATTATTTCGAGATGGCAAGAAGAACTTGCCAAATTCCGATTGGATAGAAAAGCTTACTTATTATATTAAAAGGAATAAAAATGAAAAATCTTTTGTGGCTATTGTTGATCATTATTGTTGCGGCAGGGTGCGGCAAAAAAGACGACAATCAAAATCAGCAGACAGATGAAAACCAATCCGTAACGGACAGTAATATTGATCGGGATGCTCTCTACGATTTGAGTTACAAATTCAATCAAGGTGAGAAATTTACTTATTTCCTTACTACGGTTACCAACACTACACAAAGTGTGGATTCCGATACTTCCTTCTCAACCGATGTAATGCAGACAATCAAATACAAATTTATTATCGATGTTCTCAAAGTAGATGAGAAAAAACTAGCAACCCTGGCTGTTAACATTAACCATATCAGTTTGGAAGCATCCTACGACGGCAAGACTGTAAACTATACTTCGGATATGGTTCTCAAAGGAGAACAAAGAATGGAGTATTTTGAATACGAGACATTGAAAAACACCACTTACAATGTACAAATTTCACCAACAGGAGAAATAAAAAAAATAACCAAACTGGATGAGATGATAGACAATATGGTATCGATACAAGACTACCAAATGGAATTAACCGAAATGGAAAGAAACGGGATAGCTGAAAATTTATCTTCTATGCTAATTAAACCTTTAACCCAACATTTATTTAGGATTCTCCCCGATCATGAAATCGGAATTGACTCGGTATGGGAACACCGATATCCATCATCTCTAGCTACTTTCAAAATCGAGAACATTGCAACTTTCAGAATGTTGAAAGTAAATGAAATTGACGGCAGTAAGATAGGCGAATTCGGCGCTACGTTAAAAATTAAAGCATCGGGAGAAAACAGTTACACTGAAAAGGGAGTCTCATATTATTTCGATCCGCCGGTTGTAAACGGAAACGGAACAATCAAATTCGATATTGATAAAGGATGCCTTTTAAAATCCAACACAACAACCCGCGTTGAGACACAGGGTATTGTTGAAGCTAAAGATGATAAAGGTCAGCCCCAACGCGCGGCAAGAAAGGATATAACAGTTAGCACGAATATAATTGAAAAGAAATAGTACGTTAAAATATTTTAGAGGAGGATTAACCCCGGTCCTCCTCAACAACAATTTTTGATCCTTCGATTTCCTTTACTATCACTTTACTCCCTTTTAAGATATATTCTCCCCCTGTAACAACATCAATTCGTTTTCCCTTTATTATCACGGTCCCGGAAGGTCTCAAGTCGGTTAATGCTTCACCCAGTGCGCCGTGAAGGTGACTAAGGTCGGGTTTCGATGTATACCCGGAAGTTGATATAATATTATCCATCAAAATGAGCCTGTTCCATATCTGAGTCTTAGGAAGAACTTTTGATAAAAGAAAGACCAGGATAAAAGTCATGATAAAAGTAACTGCGAGTTGTATTATAGCAATTGAGACAAAACGAAAATCAATAATCGGGAAGTCGGATAATAAACCTAGAAATAGCCCTGCAATAATCCCTAAAATCCCCAGTATACCGAATACCCCGAACCCGGGAATAACGAATATTTCGAGTAATAAAAGCCCCACCCCGGCTGCAAAAATTATTATTTCAATTACGGATGCTATATCCAGTAAATACCCGGCGCCGAAAAATATCATCAGAGAAATTAAACCGACGGTCCCGGGAAGACCCCACCCGGGAGTTTTCACTTCTGTAAATAACCCAACAAGTCCCATCATAATAAGAAGCGAAGAGATAATCGGGTTATTAATAAAACGAAGAACGCTTTCTGCCCAGCTTTCTTCCTGGTCAATTATATCTGCATCGATCAGATCGTATGTTTCAATTATCTCATCAACCGAAGATAAAATGTAATCTGTAATTCCGTACTTTAACGCTTCGGCCGATGTAAGAGTAATAAGCTTTGTACTATCGACCAATCCCTCGATAACTATTGTTTCATCTACCATTCCTTCTGCAATATCGGTACGGCGTCCGTTTCGCTCTGCTGTAGCTCTCATTTCCGACCGCATATATGATTGATATTTTTCAGCTTGTTTCTGCCCAGCTTGGTCTACAACTGTTGTTGCTCCTATAGACGCACCCGGAACCATTACAACATTTTGGCAGGAGAGTGCTATAAGAGAGCCTGCCGAAATAGCCCGTTTGTCAATGAACGCAATTGTCTTTACTTTACTATCCAATATTGCATCTTTAATTTCGGTTGCAGCATCTACTCTGCCGCCGAATGTATTTATCCTTATTATAACAGCGTCGGCTAAATTATCCTCAGCCTCGGATATTACTCTTTTTACATAAGGAGTAAGCCCAAGATCAATCTCCCCTTCGATGTTGGCAATATAGACTTTGCCTGATTGAGCAAAAACCAACCCGGCAAGTTGAATAAAAACTAATAAGGCAGCTAACTTTTTCACTTTATTACCTCTTATGGAATAACTTCTTTAGAAAATATCTATCATGATAAAAACCTGTTATTTATTTTGAAACGCGTAATTCATCAATTTATAAACAAGTTTCGCCGCGATAAAATCGGATGCAGGCTGATTAGACGCAGGCGCTAATTCAACAACGTCAAACCCAACGATATTTCTTTTCTTGCCTATCAATTGAAGAAGATTCATGGTTTCATCCCATAATAAACCCCCCGGTTCCGGTGTTCCGGTTGCAGGCATTATTGAGGGATCAAGCCCGTCAACATCAAAAGAGATATACACGTTTTCGCTTAATGATTTTAAAATTCTCCAATGCCAAAGTTTACCGAATTTATGCGAACGGATATCTCTCATGTAAAATGTTTTTATCTTTTTCTCTTTTATAAATTCAGCTTCTTCAATACATTGCGCCCTAATTCCGACTTGAACAATATTCAAAGTGAACTCCGCTACACGCGCCATCACGCTTGCATGTGAATATTTTGATCCTTCGTAACTATCGCGTAGATCGGAATGAGCATCAAAATGGAGCACCGTCATATCCGGGTATAATTCAAAATGAGCTTTGATAGGTGCAGAAGAGATTGAATGTTCCCCGCCGAGCGTAACCACAAATTTTCCGTCAAGAAGTAATTTCTTTACAGATTTATAAATATTTTCTAATGCTTTGGAGGGTGTTTGTTTATCAAATTTTAGTGGTTCCAATGCACAGATACCTTTATCGAAACACAATTCCCTTTTTAATTCCTCATCAAAAAACTCTACATAATGAGATGCGTTAAGAATCCCTTTGGGGCCGTTCTTTGTTCCTTTCCCGTAACTTACAGTCTTTTCGAAGGGGGCAGAGAGAACGACAATATTGGAATCTTTATAAGAAGAATATTTTTTTTCGATGGCAAGAAAATTTTTAGTCTTACTTAATTCCTTCATCACATCTCCTATTATCTGTTTGAATACCTTCTTTTTTAACAACGAATATTCATGCAAATTCTATCCGTATTAAATTTACGATTTAAAATAAAAAAAAGAGACTTAAAATAAGTCCCTTTTCATTAAATAATATTTTCTGGCAAAATAGGTTTAAACAGCTACTCTTTACCTCTTGAGATTGAAGCGATAGCGGATCTTTCGAATTTGATTTTAATATTGTTACCAACATCAATCAAACATGTTTTTTCATCCAGCCCGGCTACCGTACCGTGTATTCCGCCCCCCGTAACAATCTTATCCCCTTTTTGGATTTCGGATAACATTTTTTCTCTTTCTTTAGCTTTCTTCTGTTGGGGCCTAATAATCATAAAATAAAAGATTGCAAAGATAGCGCCGAACATGATAAGGGTGCTGATCATACTGCCGCCGCCGGCTTCTCCACCTTGCGGGGCCATTGCGAATAAATATTCCACTTAATCCTCCTTAATTGTATTTATGTTAACTGATAATTTATCGACTATTGTTTTTTTCCATTCCGTAAAAGAACCATCCAATATTTTTTTTCTTGCTTGCTTAACCAAATTTAAGTAAAAAGTTAGATTATGTATAGTAGCAAGCTCCAATGCAAGTATTTCTTTTGCAACAATAAGATGCCTCAAATAAGCGCGTGTAAAATTCCTGCATGTGTAACAACCGCATGATTCGTCCAATGGTCTGAAATCTTCCTTGTAAGCGGCATTACGCATAGAGATCACCCCGTTCCAAGTAAAGAGATAAGAGTTTCGGGCATTGCGCGTAGGCATCACGCAGTCGAACATATCAATTCCCCGTTCAATTGCTTCCAAGATATTTTCCGGTCGTCCAACACCCATCAGGTATCTCGGTTTTTCTTCCGGCATAAAATCGGTTGTAAAGTTCACCATCTCATACATTGTTTCGGCAGGCTCACCAACAGCCAAACCCCCAATAGCGTAGCCGTCAAAATCCAATTTAACCAACTCTTTTGCGGAAGCCTCCCTTAAATCTTTGTAAACGCTCCCTTGAATAATACCGAATAAAAATTGCTCATGTCCATAAAGAGGTTTCGAATTCTCAAACGCTTCTTTGTTAAGAAGAGCCCATGCCGATGTTAGGTCTTTGGATTTCTCGGCATAATCAAAATCACATGGGTAAGGAGTGCATTCATCCAGGACCATCATAATATCCGATCCGATGCTGCGTTGAATACCAATCACTTTTTCGGGAGAAAAAAAATGTTTCGTTCCATCCAGGTGTGAACGGAATTCGACACCGTCGGGTTTGACTTTCCGTAAATCTGAAAGACTATAAACTTGAAAGCCGCCGCTGTCTGTTAGTATCGGTTTCTCCCAATTCATAAATTTGTGGAGCCCCCCCGCCTTTTCCAAAATTTCCGTTCCCGGTCTAAGATAAAGATGATAAGTATTTCCCAAAATTATCTGGGCTTCTATATCGTCAACCAGGCTTCTTTGGGTTACTGCTTTAACAGTACCTTGTGTTCCAACGGGCATAAATATAGGAGTTTCAATTGGGCCATGATCGGTTTGAAGCAACCCTGCACGCGCTTTAGAATTAGTATCTTTTGTAATTACTTGAAAATTCAAATATCGCTCTATAATTCCTACAAAATATCGGGTAAAGATAGTGAAAAATGTCAATTTTAACAGACGTGATAGAATCTTAAATTCAAAACGCCTATAAATCTAAAAATAATTCTTTAACCGATTGATCCGGGATAATACAACAATCCTTCCGTCCGAACCATTGATAACGATTGCGGGCAATAAAGTCATAAATACTATCGCGCATCTTCTTAGGAATAATTTTGAAGAAAAACAGCAATCGCCAAAAACCGCCAAATATTTTTATAATCTCTAATGCGGCATCTGATTTTAGGAATGACTTACTTTTAACAATTAGGATTACCGAATCATCATATTGTGATGATAAATTGAATTCTTTTATTAATCTTTTCCCCATCTCGGATTGGAGAGAGGCATATCTCAATATTTTCTTCTTGTCCATTCTTATCAAAAAATTAATCGATCCTTCACAAAGAATGCAGAGGCCGTCGAATAGTATAACCGGATTGTCGGTGTAGCTTTTCATCTTAGAGTAACAATTAAATATTACTCCGAGTTCAGAATGTTTTCAAGTTTAGCCGGGTCAACAAATAGTTTGATCAAATCAATCTTCGTATTGCTCGAATGAATGATCAATACCCTGAAATGATCAATAGTAAAAGTCTCCCCTTTCTTTGGTATTTTACCTATTGTGCTGGTAATGTAACCCGCAATAGTTTCGTAATCTCCTTCGGGAATTGCGAGTTTAAATTCTTCGTTAATATAATCTACTTCAACATTACCGCTAATAATGAAAGTATGTTTGTCGATTACTTTACAGATATCTTCTTCAACGTCGTGTTCGTCTCTTATCTCCCCCAGCATTTCTTCGATAATATCTTCAACGGTTATAATACCAGCCGTACCGCCGAATTCATCTACCACAACAGCGAAAGATACACTTTTAGCTAAGAGTTCATTCAGCATCTCTATTGTTCTTTTTGTTTCCGGAACAAATATCACGTCTCTGATAATTGATTTAAGATCGGTGGGATTTTTGAACATATCGTAAGTAATGATAATGCCTTTGATGTTATCGAGATTATATTCGTATACCGGGATTTTTGAATATCCCGAATCAATAAATAAATTCAACGCATCGTCAATAGTTGAATTTATATTGAGGCCCACCACGTTTGTCCTGGGGGTCATTGCCTCGTAAACTTTTTGTTCTCTTAGATCCATTATTTTATTGATAATATCGTATTCTTCTTCTGCCACCTTACCCGCTTCAGTCCCCTCTTCAAGCAAATACTGGATATCATCTTTTTCAAGAAGGTACACATCTTGAACATCAATTTTATCCGATCTTGTTAGAATTCCAGAAATCGTAGAGGTGAGTTTTACGAAAGGATACATCAAAAAAGTAATTATCCTAATAGGGATTATTGCAATTAAAATGTAACTATCGGCATATTCACGCGCAGCATATTTAGGAATTAGTTCACCAATAAACAGTAAGAGTAATGTGGTAATCAATAAAACTTCAAGATCATTAAAATTGAAAACAGACCCTGCAAAAAAAGCAAAGAGAGATGCAAAGGTTATATTGACGACATTATTGCCAATAAGAATGGTAGAAAAAAAAATCTGCGGCTTATCAACAAAATAATGAGCAGTGCGCGCCGCTAAGTTGTTTTGACGGGCACGTAATTCAATTTTGATTTTATTGGCAACAACAAAAGCCAGTTCTGAAGAAGAAAAGAAACCGCTCAACAGCAATAATAAGATAAGACCGATAATTTCAAACGACATGATTTTTGTTACTCTTGATAATTTTTAATTCTTGTTTAATGCAAATATATGATAACCGAAATAGCACCCAAATAAAGTAAAATATTTACTAACATAGGCATATCAGTCAACATTATTTCGATCGCATTTTCCCCACGGCTTTTATTATAAACCAAATACATATAACGGAATATCCCAAAAATAACAAAGATAACCGTAAAAACTATCTTATCGGAATGAAAGGCGGTAATAGTCCTTTCCGAAACGGAATACAGAGAATAACATATTATTACACCCCCGGCCGATATTGTCGAAATCTGATCTATAAAATTTAGAGAATAATCACTTAATACTTTGCGAGTGCTGTTATCATTAATCACTACATCCATTTCGGATCTTCTTTTCATAACAGCAAGAAATAATGAAAGAAACAATGTAGTTAGAATAAGCCAGCTAGAAACATTTACATGTATAACTTGAGCTCCCCCAATAACACGCAGCATAAAACCGGCGCCAATACAAACCAAATCGATTATAACAATATTCTTAAGAATCAAAGTGTAAAAAATATTCAACACAACATATGCGATTAAAATTACATTGAATTTCCAGTGGAATAACTGAAGTGAAACTATGAATAGAACAGCCAAAACCCCGATTACAATATTGGCCGAACTCTTGGATATTTTACCGCTGGCAAGAGGGCGTTTCATTTTCTTAGGATGAAGCCTGTCGTTCTCAATATCGAATAGATCATTCAAAACATAAATCATACTTGATACAATAGAGAAAGCGAAAAACGCAAAGATTACATCAATCAGGTAATCGTACTCAAATAATAACTGCGCAAAAATGATTGGCACAAATACAAAAAAATTCTTTATCCAATGATGCACACGGATAAGTCTAAGATAATCGAGAATCATTAGAATACCACGGTTTCTTCATAAATTCCGAAATGTACTTTTAGCTGAGCAACCATCTCCCCGAGTGTTACATAATTTTCTGCAGCTTTTATAAATACGGGCATAAGGTTGGTGCCGTCTTGCGCAGCTCGACTGATTTCTTTAAGGGATTCTTCAACTGCACTACTGTTACGACTCTGTTTTAACGCTGCTAATCTTTTAACCTGTTTAGCTTCAACTTCCGGGCTAATTGCCAAAATAGGTATCGTGATTTTCTGATCTTCCTCGATAAAATCATTCACACCGACAACAATCTTTTCTTTTCTTTCCAATTCTTTCTGATAACGGTAGGCGGCGTCTGCAATTTCCTTTTGGAAATACCCTTCATCGATAGCTGCAACAACTCCGCCAATTGAATCGATCTGCTCGAATATCCTGTTTGCCTCTTCTTCCATCTTATCAGTCAATGCTTCGATATAATAACTTCCGCCAAGAGGATCGACACTGTTTATTACCCCAGTTTCATAAGCCAATAACTGCTGGGTGCGGAGTGCGATTTTTACGGCATTTTCACTCGGCAGGGCGAGTGTTTCATCCATCGAATTTGTATGGAGAGATTGTGTTCCCCCCAAGACTGCCGATAATGCCTGGTAAGCTGTTCGTACAATATTATTTTCTGGTTGCTGCGCCGTTAAAGTGCAGCCTGCTGTTTGTGAATGAAACCTCAACCACCAGGAACGCGGATTTTTAGCTCCATATTTTTCCTTCATGCGCTTGGCATAAATTCTTCTTGCCGCGCGGTATTTTGCAATTTCTTCAAAGAAATCCAAATGAGCATTGAAAAAGAACGATATCCTGGGGGCAAAACTGTCAACATCCATTCCCCTCTCTATACATGCTTCAATGTAGGCGAATCCGTCTGCTAAAGTATAAGCCAGTTCTTGTGCCGCAGTTGATCCCGCTTCGCGAATGTGATACCCGCTTACCGATACCGGGTTCCATTGGGGTACTTCATTAGTCGAAAACTCTATCATATCTGTAATGATTCGTATTGAAGGACGGGGAGGGAAAATATATTCTTTTTGAGCTATATATTCTTTTAAAATGTCGTTCTGTAATGTTCCGCGAAGTTGATCGAAACTAACTCCCTGTTTTTTAGCAACGGCAAGATAAAAAGCAAATATAATCGCTGCCGGTGAATTGATTGTCATTGAAGTAGATACTTTATCAAGAGGGATTCCGTCAAACAATATTTCGTTATCCTCTAACGATGATATTGCAACACCGCACATCCCAACTTCACCGTGACTCATCTCGGCATCCGAATCCCAGCCCATCAAGGTAGGCAAATCGTAAGCAACCGATAGACCGGTTTGACCATGCTGCAATAAATATTTGAATCTTGCGTTAGTATCTTCGGGTGTACCGAATCCCGCGAATTGGCGCATTGTCCAGATTCTACCACGGTAACCGTTTACATGAATGCCGCGGGTAAAAGGATATTCCCCCGGGAATGAGAGTTTATCCATATAATCGAAGGAGGCGGTATCATCAGGAAAATATAATGCATTCACATCTTCACCGGAGACAGAGGTGAATTTCATGCCGGTTGATTTGGCACCGGATAGTTTTTTAAGATAATCTTCTTTGGCAGTTTTATAATTCTGTTGACTCATATGACTCCCCTAAATGTAATTCAAATTCTTACAAACAAAAAAAGAGATTAAATATATTACCAACCGGTAAAAGATACAAAACAGATTATGTTCTTCCAAACCGTTTATCTAATTCATCCAGTTGAATCTTAATAACAATCGGTCTACCGTGAGGGCATACATAAGGCATCGAAGTCGCAAAGAGTTGATCAACCAATAACCTCATTTCATTTTCGGATAATTTATCTCCCGCTTTGATTGCCGCTTTACATGAAAATGATTTGGCAAGGTTGTCTTTAATCTCCAGTTTCTTTTCTCTTTCATTAATTTTGTATTCGTTGAGAATTTCAAGTAACGTATCCACTTCGCTTCCGACTTTTACATCGGGGGGAACACCAACAATAACTACGGCTCCTTTACTGAAAAATTTTAATTCGAATCCGAGACGTATAAGGAAAGGTTCTATCTCTTTCAATAATGCATAATCGCCCGGGTCAACATCCAGTGTTTGCGAAAATAGAAGCTGTTGAGAAAAAGGTATATCCGCCGAAAGAGCGTTCATTGCTTTTTCGTATAAAATTCTCTCATGAGCTACATGCGCATCGATAATCATCAATCCGCTTTTAATTTGTGAGAGAATATATTTATTGTGTAATGCAACAATAAAAGTTGCAGAGGCTTGCTTATCCGAATCAGCCGAATGATTTGCATGGGTAACTTCGCGCGATCCTCTGTCGGCAAATGGATGTTCAACTTCTTCCCCCGGAGCCGATTGTTTAATCTCTGGATTGAGTGAACTAAAAAGCAAATCAATTTCCTGCTCAGAGAAAATTTCTCTTTTTTTAGGAGAATTCATAAATGAAGGCCTGTCGCTGAAATCGTCTCTGCCCACTTTGTTGTAATTTCCGTAACGCAGCTTCTCCCTATCATCCTTTGAATCGCCGAATGTCAAGTTCGGAACAAGGTCATAACTACCCAAACCTTTTTTTACAACTGCGTGAACAAATGAATAAATATCTTTTTCATCATCAAATTTCACTTCCAATTTAGCAGGGTGAACATTAACGTCAACTTTTGAGGGATCTATGTCCATGAAAAGAACGAAAAAAGGATAATCCCCTTTCTCAAGAATATTTTCATAAGCAGTAAAAACCGAATGATTTATAACTCTGCTTACAACATATCTCCCGTTTAAGAAAAAGTATTGCTCCCCTTTACTTTTCTTGAGATAAGTCGGTTTTGCAACAAATGCCTTCACTGTAATATAATCGGTTACTTCTTCCACTTTGATAACGGCGTCGAAAATGTTATCGGCAAAGATTGCCATCATTCTCTCTTCAATTGTTCCACCAGCGAATTCAAAAATCAAATCATCCTCATTATAAAACTTGAAACCCACCGAAGGGTTACTTAAAGCGATTTTTTTGAATGCATCAATAATGTGCTTTAATTCGGTTGCATTACTTTTGAGAAAATTTCTTCTGGCCGGAGTATTATAGAAAAGATTCTTTACGGAGATTGATGTCCCTCTGGAAAACGCCCCCACTTCCTTAATGATCTCATCATTTTCGATACGAATAAATGTCCCGATTTCTTCTTCGGCCGGCTGGGTTTTCAATTCGAAATTGCAAACCGAAGCAATAGAGCTTAATGCTTCCCCTCGGAATCCGAGAGTTTTAATTACATCCAAATCTTCAAAAGATTGAATTTTACTAGTTGCATGCCTTTGCACACAAATTAGGGCATCCTCTTCAGACATCCCGTTACCGTCATCTACTACTTGGATCAAAACTTTGCCTGCGCGCTTGATTATAACTTCCACATTCTTAGCTTCCGCATCAATGGAATTTTCGATTAATTCTTTAACTACAGAAGCGGGGCGTTGAACAACTTCGCCGGCAGCAATTTTATTTACGATATTATCGGGTAATATTTTAATTTTTTGTGTTGACATAAATTCTAGGGGATAAATATTTTGATGAGAAAGATAGTGAAAATTAAACTCTAATTTCTCTTATACCTGAGGATATTGAATTCATCAAACCTTTCTTCCGAGATTATTTTCCATTGATTCGTATCAATTTCAGGGAAATACTTATCCCCTTCAACTTCCAGTTTCATATGTGAGATTATCATTGTATCTGCATCGGAAAGAGCTTCACGATAAATTTCGGATCCGCCAATTATAAAAATCTTTTCAAAATTTTGGGATGAACAATAATCGTAAGCTTTCTTTAAATTATTGAAAACCATCAAGCCGTCAAAATCAAATTGCAATTTTTCGTTACGTGTTATTACGATATTTAATCTTCCCTTAAGAGGTTTACCCAGCGATTCAAAGGTCTTTCTCCCCATTATAATCGGGTAACCCAAAGTAGTGTTCTTAAAATGTTTAAAATCTTCCTTCGAATGCCAGGGTATTCCACCATCTTTACCAATAACAAAATTCTTTGCAACAGCAACTATAATAACTTTTTCCAAATTAAATTCCTTTTCTAATATTATTCCGGTATGAGTTCGATATTCAATTGAGAGCGATTGTGGGACTGCATATATACTGTAACGGTAGTATCGCGAAACCCGGCTCTCCTCAAAGCAATATAATGAATGCCTGGATAAACATTTTTAAGACTATCGGGTGTAGATTTCAGCATGTTCCAATTATTCCAATAGATAGCCGCTCCCGATGGTTGGGAAGCCACATATATTATTCCAGTTGTATCTATTTCGTCATCAGTTTCAATTAAGTTTTCCCGGCATGTAGTTACTGCAAGAATAATAAACAAAATATATAGGTGAATAACTTTCATTGTAATTCCTTTTAAAATGAACTAATAACTTTTGCAAAATATTATAGTTATTATCCAAAAAAGGCAATCCAATTATTCATTCACTATTTCCACGATTAAACGGCGACTTCAAATTTAATTTTATCGTGATGCTGATAACCGGATAATTCAAAATCCTCAAACTTGAGTTCATCTATCGGTTTGCGAGCAATATCCAATTTTGGCAATTCCAAAGGTTTACGTGTTAATTGCTCCCGCAAGCCTTCAAGGTGATCATATCTTTCCATCCCGGTTCCTTTATCTGCTACGTAAATATGAGCGTCAACAATTGTATGAGCAAAGTAACCTAATTCCAATCCTGTCTCTTGAGCAATTACCTGGGTCAGTAAAGAATAGGCCGCCAAGTTAAATGGAATACCGAGAGCAATATCCCCCGAACGTTGTGTAAGATGACAACTTAATCTTCCGTCGTTAACGTTGAAGACATAAGTATAATGGCAAGGGGGCAATTTACTGGCAGTTGCATTACCGGGCTCCCATGCAGTAACAACCAATCTTCTGCTGTTGGGCTGCCTTTTAATTTCATCAATCACATATTTAATTTGGTCGATTTCCTTTACCACCCAGTTACCAGAGGAATCCTTTTGAGCACTCGGAAACTTTCGCCAATAATAACCATAAGCGGTTTCAAGATTTCCGTTTTCATCAGCCCAGGCATCCCAAATTTTTGTATACTTTCTTAGATTCCGTATATGATTCTCACCGGAGAGATACCATAATACCTCGTGGAGGAGTGAATTCCAATACATTTGTTTTGTCGTTAATAAGGGGAATCCTTTTGTAAGATCTACCCTATAAAAAGCTCCGAAATATGAGATTGTATCAACACCGGTACGGGTTTGTTTTCGTATCCCGTTTTCCATAACCAGTTTTACCAAATCATGATATTCTTTCATGAGACTCTGTTCCACATATCTTTTTTTATGGTATCAAATTTAATTAACTTTTTCAATAAAGTTAACTTGCTCCGTAATTTCTCGGCAAGCTTTATTTATTCCTTCGGCTATCTTGAGTATTGATTCTTTTTTCGAATCAAAATAATTGGATAGTTTAATTATCCTAACATTATCTCCAAAATTCAAATTCCCTTCTACATCCCCGCATATTACGAAAATCGGTGTATTTGTTTTCATAAATTCATTAATAACAATCATTGTCCCCTTATTCATAAGAGACTGGAGATCGAAACTTCCTTCACCAGTGATTATTAAATCATATTTACTTTTATTAGATAGCCCCAAGTCGTTGTTTACAAATTCATTAGAGAATTTATATGAAGCATTAAAAAATAAGTTTAATCCTGCCGCTAAACCACCCCCTGCACCAGAAATAAACTTATTATTTTGATCATTACCCGAAATTTTCAAGATATTCGCAAAACCTTTTTCCAATTTTTCCACATCAAATTCTGTTGCTCCTTTTTGGGGTCCGAATATTCGTGCTGCTCCCTTATCGCCTAACAGCAAATTATCAACATCTATTACTGTAGAAATTTTAAATGGGAGCATGGGATTTGTCCACATAAAGTTATTTGCTAACTCAAAATTCTTAGGCAAAATTTCAAGTAAACTACCATTGTCATCTAACAACTTCAACCCGAAAGACTCTGCCAATCCCAATCCCAAGTCGTTTGTACCGGTACCGCCAATTCCAATTATTACTTCCTCTACATTCAATACCAAGTTGTCCACATCCGATGCGATCTGTTTTAAGAGTTCCCCCATCCCCTTGCTGCTAAGAAGAAGAGGTTTGCGCTTTTCGGCAGGGATCAGTTTAAGTCCAAGCACATTTGCTGATTCAATATAAATTTTCTTAAGTGAAGAGGAATAACCAACTTTGCAATCAAACTTGGTCATATCAAATGGAGTAGATATTTTATAATTCAACAACTCCAATCCATTTATTTCAGTAGTCACTTTCAGAAAACCGTCTCCTCCATCAGAGATAGGAATTTTTGTAAAATTCATTTTCTTAAGAATCTCTTTTGGGAGTAATTCTTTTAAAGAATTTTCGATAAGACCGGAGATTTCTACAGAGTCAGCGCATTCTTTGAAACTGTTTGGGGCTATTAAAATATTGAGAGTTTTCATTAAACAACAATCCGGGGAATTATAAAAATTATAATACATCCTTTAACGCATTGATAATATTTTTTTTAGTTTCCAGCAGATCTTGAGAAATAATTTTAACTTCACCAACGGCAGGCATAAAGTTGGTATCTCCGGTCCATCTGGGCAAAAGGTGAACATGAATATGAGAATCTAACCCTGCGCCGGCAGCTTTACCCATGTTAACTCCAATATTGAAGCCGTGCGGTTTCATCACAAGATCCAATGCTTTCATTGCTTTCTGAACAAAGAACATAATTTCCGAGAGTTCATCAGCATTAAGTAAAGTAAAGTCGGATAAGTGACGTTTGGGGATAATCATCAAGTGGCCGCTGTTATACGGATACAGGTTGAGTGTAATAAATGAATATTCTCCTTTGTGAACCACCAAACAATCATCCGCTTCAATATTCTCATCAACAGCTTTGCAAAAAATGCATCCGTCATCTTTACTTTCGTCTTTGAAGGAATTAATATACTTAGAACGCCATGGAGACCATAATTTATCCATACCAACCCCGGGGAAATAAAAAAGGCGGAAGCTTGGCTCCCGCCTTCATTTATGATATAAAGATTATTCTTCTTCTTTAGATTTTTTGTATTCCTCGATAACTTTAGTCTCAACTTCTTTGGGTACTTCTTCATAATGCGAGAAATCACGCATATGAATACCTCTACCTTGAGTTAAACTTCTAAGATGAGTTGAATATTTATAAAGTTCTGAAAGAGGAACCTGGGCTTTGATGATTTGAAACGGTCCTTCGGAATCCATACCGGCAATCTTACCTCTTCTACTGGAGATATCACCCATAACATCACCCATATACTCTTCGGGTACTTTAACGGTAATTGCATAAATCGGTTCAAGTAAGCAAGGTTTTGCTAATAGGAATCCTTTTTTAAATGCCTGCGAAGCGGCTAATTTGAAGGAGACTTCATCAGAATCAACAGTATGGAAAGTACCGTCGAACAATGTCACTTTAACGTCAATAACTTTACTCCCTGTTAAAATACCTTTAGCCAGAATTTCATTGAGTCCTTTTTCAACTGCCGGTATAAATCTACCAGGCACAACACCACCAACGATAGCATTAACAAATTCATATCCTTCCCCTCTCGGTTTAGGTTCAATTTTTAGGTGAACGTGGCCGTATTGCCCGCGCCCGCCAGATTGCTTCTTATGCTTGAATTCAGCGTCTTCGCAAGTCCCTTTAATGGTTTCTCTATAAGGAATTCTTGGCTCTACAATTTCCACTTCCACATTGTAGCGATCTTTCAATAACTTAACTGCTAGGTTCAGTTGAAGCTCCCCTTGACCAGAAACAATTGTCTGCCCAAGTTCGGGGTCAAAACGAACACTCATTGTAGGGTCTTCTTCGTGCATAATATGAAGACCGGAGGAAATTTTATCTTCATCTCCTTTTGATTTCGGTTTTATAGCGCCGCGAATCACAGGAGCAGGGAATTCGATCTTTGGTAAGACTATTGAACGACTCTTTGATGATAATGTATCGCCGGTATGGCTATCTTTCAATTTAACAACAGCGCCTATATCTCCGGCTACAAGTCTACTTACTTCTTTTCTACTTTTTCCGTTGAGTACGAATAATTGCCCTAACCTTTCGGTTTTACCATTAACGGTGTTTATCATATCCATACCTGCCTGCAGGGCGCCCGAATAAATTCTGTAAATTGAAAGTTCGCCTACATGCTGCTCGGAAAGTGATTTGAATATAAGTAATGAGGGTTCACCTTTTGCATCACATTTTATTTCTACTTTATCTTCTTTATCAACAATTTGTCCTTCTATTGGTTTCCTATCAACAGGCGCAGGAAAATATTTAGACACAAAATCCAAGAAATTATTAAGACCAACTCCTTTGGATGTAGATACAGCAAATACGGGCACAAAAGCGGAGTTAACGATAGCAGATCTGAGTCCTTTAACTATATCATCTTCGCTCAATGTACCTTCTTCAAAAAACTTATTCATCAATTCTTCGTCGGATTCAGCAATTTTTTCAATTAGTTCTTCTCTCATTTGATCAACATCATCTTTCAAATTTGCTGGTATATCTTCAACAGTAACATTCTTAGAACCGGCTTCGCCGTAGATGTAAGCTTTCATTTTTATAAGATCTACCACACTATTGAAATTAATACCTTCATTTATGGGGAAAGTAATTATAGTGGCATCGGGGGACAATCTGTCTTTTGCTATCTGTACGGTTTCACTGAATTTGGAATGTTCGTTATCAATTTTATTAACGATTATTGAGGCCGGTATGTTATTGTTTTTTACTATTTGCCATGTAGCATCTGTTCCAACTTCAACACCTTCGGCTCCTTTGATAACAGCAACAGCAGTATCGGCAACATGGAGGCTGCTTACAACCTGTCCTATAAAATCGGAATAACCCGGCGTATCCAGCATATTAATCTTAACATTTTCCCATTCAAGATGAAGAGGGGTGGCAGAAATAGAAATTTGTCTTTCAATTTCGTTAGCATTATAATCGGAAGTAGTATTCCCCTCTTCAATTTTTCCTATTCTGTTTATTTCACCGGCAGTGAAAAGTAACATTTCGGAAATGGACGTTTTACCGCTTCCGCCGTGCCCAATAAAAGCAATGTTCCTTATAGCATCTGAATTATACTCTTTCAATGTAATCTCCTATAAAAGTTATCTCTTTCTATAATTATTAAACTAATTACCTATTAAACTCCGACCAAAACGCAGATATTCCTTTTACAACTGCCGTTAGGTTTTTTATAAGATTTTGAACCGGGTTATCCGATCTAGCTGCGGCAGATGGTTTCAAAGAAAATCTGGAAATTTTTTCTTTTGCGCTTTCAATAGCAGAATTTAATTCACTCCAATGATTTTCGGCTTCGGCAGCAACTCTGTTAACTTTAGCCGTAACCTCATTGAGATTCTCCAAGACAGGTATTGTATTTTCAATTAAATTATGGACGTCTTTCTGTAATACATTTACAGATTGATTCAATTTGTTCAAAGAGAAAATCAAATAAACACAAAGCGAGGAAGCTGCTATAATAAGCAACACTAATAAAATATCAATTAACGTCATTTCGGTTTATGCTTCCTTTTCGGTTTTATATGTATCGATACCTGCTTTTACGGCAGATTTTAATTTTTTGCTTTCTTTTTCAGCTTTATCCTTTTGTGATTCTACATATTCACCGGTTTTGGCTTTAGCATCATGTAAAACTTTTTCAGCTTCGGCCAACAGGTTATCCACTTTGATTTTAGCGTCTTCTACTAATTTTTCCGATTTTTTCTTTCCGTCGTTAATCAAATCGTGAGCTCTTTCTTTTGCTTTTTCAACATAATTCTCGGCATCTTCAAGAAACTCACCTGCCCTTTCGCCAAGCTCTCCTCTGAATTCTCTACCTGACTTTGGTGCAAATAAAAGAGCTACAACCGATCCGACAATTGACCCGGTTAAAAAACCTACTATTAAACCTCTTCCTAATCCGTTACCCTGTGCCATAATGAACCTCCTCTGGTTTATTTATATATTGATCAAAATAATAAGAGGTCTTACTAAAATCAAGGGAACATAATCCGGTATGATATTTATCAGCCTCTATATTCCAATCAACTCATGTTATTAATAATCTCGCCAGCAAATTCAGAACATTTAATTTCATTACTTCCTTCCATCTGCCGTGCCAAATCGTACGTTACCGTCTTTTTACCAATAGTTGTTTCGATTGCTTCGACAATCATATCTGCCGCTTCCTGCCATCCTAAATGTTCAAGCATCATTACACCCGATAAAATCAACGAACCGGGGTTCACTTTATCCAGCCCTGTATATTTTGGCGCAGTACCATGTGTTGCTTCGAATAAAGAGCATCCGGTTTCATAATTAATATTAGCTCCTGGCGCTATACCTAGTCCTCCCACCTGTGCAGCACATGCGTCTGATAAATAGTCACCGTTCAGATTTAACGTAGCAAGAACGTCATATTCAATTGGCCTCAACAACAGCTGCTGAAACATTGCATCTGCAATTCTATCTTTTACAATAAGCCTGCCTCCGGGATCACCTTCCGGTTTGCCGTTTCTAAGATCTGCAAATGCGCCCGGATTTTTCACAGGTGTTACACCGTCTGGTCCTTTGGCCTGATCCCAAAGTTCATCTTCCGTAATTATGAAATCTCTGAATTCCTTTATTGCCGTTTCATATCCCCAATCTTTAAACTTACCTTCGGTAAACTTCATTATGTTACCCTTATGAACTATGGTAACACTCTCTTTCTTTTGTTTTAATGCATATTGAATAGCTGCTCTAACTAGTCTTGCTGTACCTTCTTGAGAGATAGGTTTCAAACCGTAGTTAGTAGTTCCAGGAAATCTTACTTTATTATATAACCCAACTTCCTTAAGCATATTTTCGATCATAGGTATTGCGGCATCCCCTTGCTGCCATTCAATACCTGCGTAGATATCTTCCGAATTTTCTCTAAAGATTACCACATTCAAATCTTGCGGTCTCTTCATCGGATTCGGAACGCCTTCAAACCAACGTACCGGTCGAACACAAGCAAACAAATCCAACTTTTGTCTAAGCGTCACATTCAATGACCTAATTCCGCCGCCGACCGGTGTAGTTAAAGGTCCTTTTATGGCTACCAAGTATTCGCTAATTGCATTGATTGTTTCATCGGGCAACCAAATCGTTTGGCCATAGACATTGTTTGCTTTATCACCCGCATAAATTTCCATCCATGCAATTTTCTTTTTACCGTTATATGCTTTCTCTACGGCTGCATCAAAAACTCTTTGTGAAGCAATCCATATATCCGAACCGATTCCATCCCCTTCAATAAACGGAATGATCGGATTATCGGGCACATTAAGTTTACCATCAACCAGGGTAATCTTTGCCCCATTTTCAGGTACTACTATCTTGTTGAATTTAGACATTTGCTGACTCCCGTTTTTAGTCGACTTTAATTTTGCCGAACCTATTTTGATATAATAATAAACTAATAATTCCTACCAAAACCGCAAACCATAATGTAACAACACGGACTATAAATGTAGATGCGATGGCAATATCTAAGGTAATGTTTTGTTCAACAATCAATAATGTCAAAGATCCTTCCGTTACGCCCAATCCACCCGGGAGCATTGAGACAGCACCGGCAATTGTGGAAAATGCGTATATAAATGTTGACAATAATAAAGAAAAATTGATGTTAAAGTTAAGCAGAATTATATAAAAACCAAAACATTCGAAGAACCAGGACACGCTACTCAGGAATACCATAAAAATCAAAGGAACCAGGCGAAACAAAATAAATGAGCTTTCAAATGCGTTCCGTATATTCGCGGTAAATTTTTTTATCAACGGAATTTTGTTGAATAATGCAATGACCAGAATAGCTGAGTTTTTGTTACTAAGCAATAGGATAATACATAAAAACAAAATAAGCAAGATTATCACAAATGTTTTGCCATAATTAAAAACAAATGCTCCTACCATCGCTAGTATTATAAGTGATAAAAAATCCGTTAATCTTTCTGCAAATACAATGGGGGCCGTTTTGGAAATGGGTTCTTCCGAGATTTGTTTAACCATGTAAGACTTCAATAATTCTCCCATCTTTCCGGGAGTTACGCTCATTATTAGACCTGACATAAAAATCGTAAAAGAATCTTTCTTTGTTATTTTTATTTGTAATAATCGGAGATAATAATCCCACTTGAAAAATCTTGTAACATAATTAAAAAGACTTAATAACAGGAGCAATGGAAGTAGCAGCCAATTGAATTCGTTGAAAGAAGTTATTACAGAATCAGAGTCGGCATAAATTGTAAGAGCCAAATAAATTATTGCCCCTACCCCAACGGAAATAAATAAGTTCCTTTTTATCTGTTTGAGCAAATCACAAAATTTCCTTTAGCGATTTATAAATTTTAGCCAGAGGCAGACCAACAACGTTATAATAACAGCCGTTTATCTTATCGACGAATACCGCGCCGAAATCGTCTTGAATACCGTAAGCCCCGGCTTTATCCATCGGGCTGCCGGTTCTAATATAATCCTTAATTTCCTTATCCGTTAAATCGCGGAATGTAACGGCAGTTTTTTGATAATCTACTAAATTTATTTTCTTTCTTATGTTTACTAACGCAAAGCCCGTATATACATAATGTGTTTTACCGCTGAGCATTTTTAAAATGTTAAAAGCGTCTTTTTGATTTTCAGGTTTACCAATTATATTATTATTCAATACAACAATTGTATCGGCAGTAATCACTATACCATCTTTAACAAGTTCGAGTGCGGCATCCATCTTATGAGAGGCTAATCGTTTTACCATAGCAACCGGGGTTTCGCCGTTAATTATTTCTTCATGAAGATCCACAGTTATCGTTTTAAAATCGAGGTTAAGTAATTTTAATAACTTAGCCCGGCGGGGGGATTTTGATGCAAGATATATTTGTGTTTTAGTCTTTACCATGTAATGATATAATTAAATGTTGGAGCCAAAATTATGAATTATTTGCATGAGATAAAATTGGGAATTGAATAAAATTGGCGGGAACAACGGGTTATCTGAATAAAGCTTTAATACTTCCCCAAGTTCTTTTTACACTGGAAACATTATGATGAACCGACACATCCGACGTAAATGTAACTCTACTGTCTGTATCTACAATTTTGATTCGATAAACGTAAATTTTATCGGCAGTTTTGTAAGCACTTTCATCTACATATTCATAATATTTTGTATCATTGGGATTTATAACCGCAACATCCATAAACTCACCGTTTAAAGTTCTTCTCTGTACTATATAATGCTGCAGGTTGATTTCTTCATCCACATGCCATGAAATGATTACGTTTGTACCGTCGCTACGGGCTTGAACTCCTTCTTGAGAAATACGGGCACCTGCAAAAACAGCAGCAGATTGTATGAAAAAGAGTAAAACAACCGTTTTATTGATGAATGATTTTCCCATGTGCTTAATATATTTTATTAAAATAGAATTGTCAAGTTTAAATAACAGTAAACAATAAAATCAAATTTTGGCCAATCTCTCCCAATTCCCGAATCTGAACTTCAAATACATCACCAACGAATAAAGAATTATATAGAATGGTAAAGCAACCCACGCTCCTACCAATCCATAACCAAATACTACCCCAAGCAGCCACGACAAAGGGACAAAAATAATCCAGATGATTATAACATCCCCCATCATAACAAAAAATGTTTTACCGGCGGCCTGTAAACCGTTTGCCAAGACAACGCCAACTCCATAAAATATCTGTCCGAACCCTGCAATCCGAAGGGCCGGCACCGCGGTTTCAATTACATCGTGATCGTTCGTAATTAAGATTAAAATCAACCTGGGCATAGCTATGAAGATGAAACCGACCAACAATGTATACAATGTTGCCAGTTTACTTGTCTCATACCCAAAATATTTCGCTTTTTGGATTTTCTTTGCACCAAGAGAATTACCAACCAGCGTTTGAGTGGCAATACCGAATCCGTTACAGGGCATCAAAGTAATCATCAATGAAGATATAACTATTTGGCTGGCAGCTTGTGCGGATGTATCTATCAACCCCGTGATAGCAACAAACACTAAAAATCCTATTAGTATAAACACATTCTGAAAAGAAACCGGTAATGATATTTTAAATATCCACAACGCATGTTCTTTAATAAACCTGAAGTTTTTAAAGTAATTAAACTTGTGCCGGTATCGGGGCAATAATGTTATTGTCAAATAAAAAAGGGCATCGCATACTGTTGCCAAAGTTGACCCCAAACCGGCTCCTGCAAGCCCCATACCTTCTATACCGAACGCCCCGAAAATAAATATATAGTTGAATACAATGTTTAAAAAATTTGCCAGTAATCCTGAATACATGAAAATCTTTGTATTCCCGATTCCAAAAAAGAATCCCCTGTATGAAACAGTAACCAAGAAAAAAGGAATACCCATAAAACGATAATGAAGATAATCGCCTGCATAAAGACCAACAGTATCATCAACGGCAAAAAAATCTGCTATATGGTAAGAAGTAAATACAACCGAATAGCCGACTACTGTACCAACCACAATTGCTAAGATCAAAGAAGTATTAAGAACATCTCCGCATGAGTTGTATTCCTTGGAACCAAATCTTCTCGCAATTAATACATGTGTACCGGTCGCAAAGCTTGAAAAAAATGCTATCAATGCCCATGTTGCCAATACACCAAGTCCCATAGCAGCCAGAGAATACTCGGCGTTAGGAAGTCGGCCAACCATTGCTGTATCTACAAGAGAAACAACCATTTGAGTAGAGAGACCTGCAATTGCCGGCAGCGCCATTCGTAGTATATATTTATAAGAACTTTTTTGAGGTAGAAATTTCATTTAATCCATATAAGTGTCGTTTGATAAGTAAATTTAATAATATATTTGAAATATTATCATGAATAAATAATTTTTCCGATTCACATAACCAAATCTTTTATTACGTATAAGAAATTATGATAAGATAATTTATCAACTTAAGATTAGTGCTAAAAGCTAATAATTTCTTTATATTGTAATGCAATAAGAGAATTAAATTTATAACAACCACTTTTAGGAGGAATCCTTAAGTGACCACCCAGCAGGAAGTTCGTCAATTAATATCAACATATGGAGTTTCGCAAGAGTGGCTTGCAAAAAAATTAGGCATAAAAAATGAAACGCTCCACTACATCTTGTACGAAAGTCCTAAGTTTGATGAGGACTTGCTCCATGAAATTAAAGAGCATATCGAAACATATCAGTTTGAACTCAGTTTATTTGATGTGGAAACCCGGGAAGATATTGACCTTTTTACCGACGAGAAACTACACATGGGCATCGGCGAACGTATAAGATTATTCGCCAAAAGAAAATTTAAAACATTGAAAAAACTTGCCGAGCAAATGGATATATCCCCTCAGCAGCTTCAGCAATACATCAGCGGCAAAAGAGAACCGGGCTCAAAAATATTGATAAAACTTTTAAAATTGGGCTGTGATATTAATTGGCTGCTTGGAGGCAGAGAACAAGCCGAATCTTATAAGATTTATAAATTAGAAAGTGAACTCCGTAAGTTACAAAACAGTATGACGCAGATCTCTTCAATTATCCAGAGAAGTGACCACCATTAAAATGTAGAATCATCGTCAAAGATGTCGTCATCCAATCCTTCGGGATCTTCTATCTCGAAATCATCTTCAAAATCATCTTCTTCATTTACGTATTCCGTTCCAGCCAAATCATCATCGTATTCGTTGCCGAAAGATAGTTTATCCATAACCCGGTTAAGAATTTCGTCTGCAATATCTGCATTAACTGTTTTCAAGGAGATTGCATCCCTGTCTTCAAAACTCTCCAATCCTTTTTCTGTACTTTCCCACATAATTCTTAATTCGTTTTCCTTATAATTATTAAGTTGTGTTTTTATCTTATTATCGATTGAATCAATCAAATCTTTATCCCAGGTTCCTTCCTGCTTAGCCTGTTCATTAAGAGCATTCCAGAGTGTTTTTGTTTTCTCATTCGGAGCTGTATGCTGCTTCAGCAAAGAGATAACTTCGTTAACCAAATTGTTTAATTCTTTCATTACGCAAAACCCTACTAAATTTTCTTAAAGGCAATGGAAAATATAATCTAATTTTTTCAAATGGAAATAAAATTATTTCCCGAATAAAAAATTTTTTGCTCGTATCCGAGCGCTCTAATTGAGGCCGCTTATTTGATTATATTATTTTTTTTTGTACTATTACATTACTACAATACAAAAGGAATAACCATGAAGAGAAACTTGATAAACACAATTAAGTTTGCTACTCTTCCTCTCCTTCTTCTAATGAGCTGCGATTTAGCCAATGAAAGTGAATTTTATGTCGGCTTTCTTTCCGGTGCTTTTAATAATTGGGATCATGGTTCGGATAAACAACTTCAATTTCTTATGGAAAATAAAGAGACCGGAGAAATTGTTGTACTTGGATCATCCCGAATATCCGAAGATGGTTCTTTCAGCATCGATAGTCTTATGAATCCGCCCGATAATTTTTTAGAGGAGATGGGAGACGGCCCCGGGAATGAAATGGATGAATGTGTACTCGACTACGAAATAAGCGATCCCGATGTGATGATTGGATTCGGGTTCCTTGCAATTACTAAAAGCGGCACTAATGAAATTATCGGCAAAGCTTATAAAGCAACTTCGGAAATGATTTACGATTCTCCCGATATCGGTCAGTCTATTATTGAATATATTTATGTGGAAAGCGACGTATCAATTATTGGCAGCGAAATATGTAATTCCGTTGAATATAATTTTACTCATACAACCGATGTAATAGCATACTTTAATGCGGGCTGGAATCAATATTCGGTCAAAGCTGTCTCCCGCGGAAACAATAGCGAGGTTAAAGAAATTACAGACGGAGAAGTATTGAATGCCGAATGGTTCTTTAAAATTGAAGGAGACGATAACTATAACGGTCAGCCGTATCCCTTTATTTTACAGGGAGTATTGGAATTTTGGGATGGCACAACGGACAAAATGATGGTTCTCGGGATAGAAGATTTTCAGCAGGGGGGAATAATCAAATTCGCAGAAACGAATATATCATCTACCGGTCAATTTAGTTTTTCGCAGGCTGTTTTAAATCAATCTATTAGGTTAATGCCGATAACTGATGGACCCGCCGCGCCGAGGGAATGTTCAATAAATCTTACTGCAAGCGATGTTAACGCACACGGAATTTCGGCACGTCTTTTTATTACCAAAGAGGATGAAGTTGTTGGTGAAGCCGGTTTAGGTTTCGATGTAACTAACAACGGTGAATTAGCCGTTGGTAATTTCTTTGTCGAAATTATTTTTGCCGATAGAAACGTAAGAGTACAGGGAGAAGTAGATTGCTCCGATAATGCAGATTCTAGGTATGGAGCGGATATCACAAATGTTGATATTAACTTAACAGAAGGCTGGAATTTCGCATCGCGAGTTATAACAAATGTAGATGAGAACAACAACATTACAGCAGAAATTCATGAAGGAATTCTTCCAAACGCCAGGTGGTATTGGAGATTTTATTAATACCAGATAAGCAATCAACATTCGCGGTTGATGGATTTCTATAATTATTAATTCTTCGGGATAAGAATATCCTTTTCATAAAAGTATGATAATTATTTCTCATCTCCTCTAATTATCCGGTATTGTTATTCAACAATTGCCGGGGACCAATTATTGAATCTTTCACCGATATAACTTGTTAGCAAGAAAAATACCAATAAATTAAAATATTATGTGAAATGGAGCGCTCCTTGGGGAAAAGTGAAAAGAGACTAAGTGCAAACATCCGTGAACTTGGATTTTTACTTGGTGAAGTTTTAATTGAACAGGAAGGAGATTCTCTCTTTCATAGTGTTGAAAAACTCAGAAAGTTAACCAAAGAACTTCGTACAAATTTTTCTGATGACAGTATAATCGAAATAAAATATATTATCAGTCATCTAGGAATCACTGAGTTACAAAAAATTATAAAAGCTTTTTCAATTTACTTTATACTTGTAAATGCCGCTGATGAAGTTAATAAAGTGCTAAATTTTAAGAATCACACTCCCGGCAAAGATCCGGCAGTTATAAGTTTTTTAACTGAAGCTCTTACTGCCATAAAAAATCTAGAATTATCCGAAGAGCAAATAGATAAAATTATTCAATCAATTGAAATAATCCCTGTTTTCACAGCGCATCCTACCGAAGCTACACGCCAAACTATATTAAAGAAAGTTCTTAGAATTAGCCAACTCCTTTTAGAAAAAGAATTTTATATTCATGAAGAAATTGATAAAAATAAATTCAGGAACAAAATTAAAACCGAAATAACATTACTTTGGCAATCCAATACTGTTAGATTCAGTAAAATTACCGTCCAAGATGAAATTATGCGGGGACTCTTCTTCTTCAAAGAAGTATTTTATAAAATACTCCCCCGTTTCTACGACGTACTCCAAACTTCATTTGAGACAAATCTAAAATTAAAGTCACAGCTACCTCCAATCATCAAGTTCGGTTCATGGATTGGAAGCGACAGAGACGGTCACCCTTTCGTTACAACTGATGTAACGAAAAAAACATTTCTCATTCACAACAACGAAATAATAAAACTCTACCTTACTGAGCTTAATAAAATTTACGAAATTCTTAGTACTTCGATAAGAATTAAAAAAGCCGATCAAAGATTACTTCACTCAATTGAAAGCGATAGAAAACTTCTTAATATCAGTCGAACTGATAATAAGCTGAGGGAGCCAAGTGAACTTTACAGGGCAAAATTAGTTTTGATTTATAAGAAACTTGAAAATTCAGCAGAAAAGATTTCTCACCATTACAAAAATGCTGATGAATTTATTAATGATCTGCTCCTAATATCATCAAGCCTTAAAAACAATCAAGGAGAATTAATTGCCTCAAATATAATTGACCCATTTGTAATGAAAGTAAAAACTTTCGGATTTCATTTTGCACAATTGGATATACGCCAAAATGCCAAATTGATCAGAACAGCAGTGACAGAAATTTTATCAACTTCATATACTGAAGAAGAATTGAGCAAATTAAATGAAGAAGAATTAACTGAATTACTGACCAACGAAATATTAAAGTCACGCCCTCTTACCAACCGCTTTACACAACTTAGTTTAGAATCTAAAAAGATCATAGATGAGTTTAATCTTATCAGATGGGCAAAAGAAAACATCTCAGCAGAAGCCGTCAATGATTATATAATTAGTAATTGCGAAAATATCTCCGATGTACTTTCAGCATTGTTATTAGCAAAAGAAGGTGGATTAATAGATGTAAAGAGAGTAACAATAACAGCATCACGATTAGATATACTCCCACTATTTGAAACAATAAAAGATCTCCGTAATTCATCAATGATTATGGAGCGCCTATTGAACAATGAGGCTTATAAAAATCATATTCTTTTACGTAATAAAATTCAGAAAATAATGCTTGGCTATTCCGACAGTAACAAAGACGGAGGCATTGTAACTTCCAATTTTGAGTTGTACAAAGCGCAAATTTCATTACAAGCTCTCACTGAAATAAATAATATTCAACTGATATTATTCCACGGCAGAGGCGGAAGCATCTCCAGAGGGGGCGGCCCGGTTAATAGCTCAATTCTTGCACAACCGCCGGGCACAATAAACGGAAGAATAAAAATTACGGAACAGGGTGAGATGATATCTTCAAAATACTTAATTCCTGAAATAGCTATTAAGAGCCTCGAAATAATAAGCTCTGCAGTGCTGCTTAAAACTGCTGAGTCATTAACTAATAAAAAGCACCCGGTAATTAATAATTACATAGAAAAATTTGAATGCATTTCAGAACATGCTTATACTCATTATAGGTCGCTTGTAAGCCATCCTAATTTTGTTGATTACTTTAGGACCGTGACACCTATTGATATAATAGAAAATATTGAAATTGGTTCTCGCCCTTCATCACGCAAAAAAGGAAACGACATTTCCGATTTGCGCGCCATACCATGGGTATTCGCGTGGACGCAGAATCGTCAAACAATTTCCGGTTGGTTCGGATTTGGTTATGCGATTAATAAATCAGTTGAAAATGGATCGATTTCATTTGTCGAATTTAAAAGAATGTATAAGAATTGGAGATTCTTTAATTCATTAATCCAAAATATTGAGATGGTGTTATTTAAAACAGATATGCTTATTGCAGAGGAATATTTATCACTCAATAAAAATAAATATGCATCCGATATTTTTATTATGATCAAAGAAGAATATTATCGATCCGTTGAAGCAGTCCTAAAAATTACGGGTGAGGCAAAATTATTGGATCATAACAAGCCGTTACAAAATTCTTTGAGCTTGAGAAATCCATATATAGACCCGATTAGTTTTATACAGGTCAATCTCATAAAGAAATACCGTAAAAAGGATCTCCGCAATAATGAAAAGAAAAAAATACTAGATGTGTTAAGAGCAAGTGTAAACGGTGTTGCTGCAGGGATAAGAAATACAGGATGATCTTGATAAACTTCAAAAAATTATTGTTCACATTAAAACAAAAAACCCACATCCTATAATGTGGGTTTTTTGTGGAGCTAAGGAGGATCCTCCAAAGGAGTCCCTTCGGGAGAACTCCTGACCTCTTGAATGGCATTTAAGTGCCTATATTATTTTCAAATATTGACTAAATAAATCTGTGCTATCTTTATAAAACAAAAAACCCACATCTTATGATGTGGGTTTTTGTGGAGCTAAGGAGGATCCTCCAAAGGAGTCCCTTTGGGAGAACTCCTGACCTCTTGAATGCCATTTAAGTGCCTATATTATTTTCAAATATTGACTAAATAAATCTGTGCTATCTTTATAAAACAAAAAACCCACATCTTATGATGTGGGTTTTTGTGGAGCTAAGGAGGATCGAACTCCTGACCTCTTGAATGCCATTCAAGCGCTCTCCCAGCTGAGCTATAGCCCCAATTCCGAGACTAATAATTCAAGCGCATCTCCTCCGCCTTCGTTGAAACTTCGGCGGACAGGCACCTGAGTTTACCCCAAAATCACTTTGCAAGTAGTGAGAAAGTTAATAAAGTTTTTTAATGAACAAATCCTACGTTTCAAAAGTAATTATCTTTTATTCTTTTGTCAATGAAGAATCTATTTTTAGTGGAACTAACATCTTTTTTCCCATTAGCATAAATCTTATATTGCTTCTAAACTTATGCCTCCTCGGGGAATGGAAAATATGGTTTACAAAAATTACGGTATTACTCTTTATGTTGACTCCCTTGAAGAGACACTTAAACAACTCCCAGTACCCGGGGTAAAGCACCTTGAAATAAATTTCCTCAAATCCATCCCCCCGTCATCGGCATTTGATAAACAGGGGATACGGAGAATCAAAAAGACCGCTTCGGCAAGTAGAGCAAAATTAAGTTTTCATCTCCCCTATTCATTTAATATTTCCGATATCATCCCTTCAATTAGAAAAATGAGTAGTAAGTTTATGAGGGAGAGTATTGAAGCCGCGGGAAAAATTGAAGCCACACACATTACAATTCACATAGGAACATTTTATTGGTTTCCCGTTGCAAGGTGGATGAGAAAAAAAGCACTGGACCGTTTCATAACCAATATTAAACCAATACTTGAAATCTGTAAAACTCATAGAGTAAAGCTGGCGCTGGAAAATGTTGCGCCGATACCTCAAGGTTCAGATTATTACTATCTTGGCGATAACATAAACGACTTCAAATATATTTTTGATAAAATCGATTCGGATTATCTCGGCTTTTGCCTGGATACCGGGCACGCGAATCTTGGGGAAGGAGTAATTGAGTACATCAATCAACTTGGCGATAAAATAATCAACATACATTTCCACGATAACAACTCCACCAACGACGACCACCGCACGGTAGGCGACGGTAACATAAACTGGCAGGATGTGATAAGAGCTCTTGTTGAATTGAAGTACAAAGGTCCCATTATAAGCGAGTGCCGGGATAAAATTAAGTATCAGTCAATTGAATTAATTGATAAGTATTTTAAAAATCTTTATGAAAATAGGGCTGGAACTTCATAAAAGAAATGGCACACTGATTACAAAGATGCGGCGGATTAACACAGATTAATCAGCGAAGATCCCTTCTTTCTGCGTTATCTGCGTGCTATATTAGAACAACTTCTCTGCAAAATAATTAGGTGATTCTAAAGTGCCTCACCGGTGAAATCGTAACTCAACTTCTTTTGTATGCTTGTAATCTGTGTAAAAACATTCTTCAAAGTTTTCAGTTCAACCTGTGTAATTTCCGCCGGGCTTATTGAATTATCGGGGGAAAGATTTTTTGATACAGCAATCGACTGATGTTTAAACCTCAAAGCCATCAAATAATTGTAGGCGTGAACCATTTCGTTATATGTACTCTTCTGAATCACCCCTGCGCTTTCCAATTTAGCAAATCTCTCAAGTGTATTTGTATCCGTTATCTTATGTTTAATTGCGTAGATACGTGCATAATCGGTTAAAGGCATAATAGCATTTTTGATATTAAATGTTTCAGGATGTCCCCCTTTAGATTCCAGCAAAATATTCCCAAGTATGCCGACCGGGACTTTATGTTCAAGGCAGTTTTTAGTTAAATGCTGGAAGAATCCGGCCTGGCCGTCGGCGGTTTGGAAAAGATGCTTTCTTAAATTATCTGTTAATGTCTCCTCGCCATATATCGGGCGGAAATCAAAAAAGATACTCAGCTCAAGCAGATCCTGCGGGTTGGATTGGTAAATCCAATTTTCAAAATATTTTTTCCAAGTAGAAAAGGACTGGCACCATTTAGGATTCATTGCCATCGATTCACCTTTGCAGAATGCATACCCGCATTCATTCATCCATTTGCAAATCCAACCTGATAATTTTAAGAAGTAAGCATGAACTTGTTCGTTAGTAAATGATGATCCGTCTTCAAAAATTAGTGCGTTGTCTTGGTCTGTAAATAGAGTTTGTTCTTCCCTTCCCTGACTTCCTAACGCCATGAATACAAATTTTGCCGGCGGATCTCCAAATTCCTTGATGCCCGATTCAATTAATTTAACGGCAATTGTATCGGCAATTGAAGTAATAAATTTGGAAATGAAGGATGTTTTCACGCCGCTGTCTACCAATCCTTTTACAATTACAGGAAGCCGGTTTTTAATTTCCATTAAGTCTTCGGGTGAATCTGTCTTTTCAATTTCTTTAATGAGGAATGAAGTTGAATGACGCTGCACCTGCAGTAATTCCTCACTGCTTATCATACTGATAATATTCCCCTCATTATTAACTACCGCGAGATGACGCGTAGATTTTTCATACATCATTAAGAATGCTTCGAAGACCATTGCGTTTGCTTTGAGAGTTAACAATGGAGATGTCATTACTTCATAAACCGGGCGGTTCAAATCAATATTAAGAGAAACAGCACGTTCGCGCAAATCCCTATCGGTAACAACGCCTACATATTTCCCATCCTCAGAAGTTATCAAAATAGCGCTGTATTTTTTCTTCGTCATCAATGCGGCGGCTTGATTAATTGTCGTATTCATATCGCATGAAACAATCTTTTTCAAGAAATGGCTTACCGGTTCATTAAGAAAATGGAGTGATGTTTGGAGTTCAACAATAAGATTTTCTCTTTCTTCATCTGCTTTAATTTTTTCGGTAACATCTTCAATTATCCCGTCGCAATATTGATCCCCGGTTTCTTCATCATCCACAAGTACGGCAGAAAGAGATAAAATTTTTGCCGGTTCTTTTTCGGGTTTAAATGAAAATATGTAATTCCTAATCCGGTGTTCATTTGTTAGTCTGTCTATAAATATTGCTTTCTCATTTTTAGATTGGAATAATTCCGATATGCTGGCATCAAGAATTTCTTCTTTACTGATTTTGCCGAGTAATTTTGCACCCGCGTTATTCATCTTCATGAACTTATATTTTTTATCGAATGACAATCTGAATAAGCCGATACCTGTAGTGCGTGTTAAGGTATCATAATTTTCATATTCATCCGTTTGTATATCGCTTGATTGTAGAACGGAAGAAATATCTTTAACGATAATTGTATACCCCGATTTTTTCCCGAAAGAAATTTCCGAAGCATATAAAACCACTTCCAATAATTTCCCATCCGCCGATTTGATTTGAGCGTTAGTCTGGTAAGAAGGGACATCTCCTTCCAATAATGCTTTAAAATAATCTCCCCCTGAAACATCTTCGCCGCTCAATAAAATATTCTTTAATGAGTTGTGTAGTTTTTCGGCAGTCTTTAATGCAAGCATATCCAGCATAGTTCTATTGGCATAAACAAACTCATCATTCAAAATCATCAGGAGCCCTTCGGTGGAAGCTTCAACCAATGCACGGTACTTCGCTTCTGATTCTCTAAGTCCCGTTTCAGCAAGCTGCTTTTGTTGTTCTATGAACAGACTCTGCCTGGTTATATACCCCAGTATAAAAGCAAGTATTGCCAAAATGCCGAATGAGAGGTAAATTAAATTGCCTGTTAGATTGGATATTTCTTCGCTAACATCTTCAATATAAATTCCGGTTCCAATAATCCATCCCCATGGTTTAAATTCTTTTACATAAGAAAGCTTCGGGACAATACGAGATTCGTCATCTTTCCATTGCCACATGTAATCTACATAACCGTGACCTGCATCTTTAACGACTTTAACAAATTCAACAAAAAGTTTTTTCCCTTCACGGTCTGTATAATTCGAAAGATCGGTATTGTTCAATTCTTCACGGTACGGGTGAACGATCATATTCGGATGCATATCGGTGATCCAAAAGTAGTCTTTGCCCTCTTCACCGTAACGCATATTTTTAATTCTTTCAACAGCTTCCAAACGGGCTTGTCCGGTTGATAATTTTCCATTCAATTCCTTTTGGTGGTATTCGGATAAGGTACTCCATGCTGTATTGGTCAACTCGGTTATCATTTCACGCTTACGATCCAGCATGTTTGCTTTAAACGATGGTATCATCACGGCGAATATTAAAATTGTGAAGAGAAGAAATCCTAAAAGGGTGGGAAGGATAATCCTGATGAAAAAATATTTGGTGTCGGTTCCGTTTTTTGTCATATTAATTCAGCAGATGTTTGTGAGTGACGGTTTAGACTGACAGATGAATTTAGGAAATAATATCTTCATGATAAAGAAAAATTATGATGATTGTATGAATCCCCCGGCCATTTAAAAATGAGGAAGGGAATCGTAAAAAATGATTCCCCTCCCCGCTATAATATTTGGAAAATAAGACTAAACTCTAAACCTACTTTGCTTCTTCGGTATCGGGAGTGATTTTATAATTATGTACTTGTTCGGCAAGAAACTTTTTAATTTCAATCGGAGTTTTCTCTTTTGATAATTTTGAGAATACAATGTTCGCGATAATTGCCAATGGAGCTCCGAAAATTGCAAAGTACCATGCATTCAAATAGTAGTTCACTGCTTCCTGCATAGGCAGAACCGCGCCGAATTTACCCGCGATAAAATATACCAATGAGATAAGCGCAACCGATGAACCGGCAATTAAACCTGCCCATGCGCCTGCCCTGTTCGACTCGCCCCACCAGATTCCCAAAAGGAATAACGGGAAGATTGTGCAGCCGGCTAAAGAGAAAGCAACTGCAACCAATTGCGCGATCAGGCCAAGATTCATTAAAGCAACCACTGCAACGCCTGCAGCCATTAAAATAGTTCCTACTCTTGCCATCAACATCTGTTTTTGTTCGTTGGCGTTCGGATTGATAACTCTGAAATAAAGGTCATGTGAAAATGCCGAAGCTCCGGCGACCAGTAATCCCGATACCGTAGAGAAAGCCGCTGAGATTGCACCGGCGGCAAGAAGACCTACTATAAGAGGTAATACATCCCCTAACTGCGCGGTGTAAACAACAATAGCGTCTTTGGCAAGCATTCCTACTTCAGGGTTTGCCGATAAAATTTTTCCGAAAGCAGAATAAACCGGTGCGCTCCAGTAAAGAATACAAATAAAAAATAATCCCCATACAACCGACCATCTGGCATCTTTTGCTCTAGGTACAACATAAAATCTTTGAATAACATGAGGAAGTCCGGCCGTTCCGATCATCAATGAAAAACAGATAGCTATCCATTGAAATGCAGTCTGACCTGTTGCGGGATCCCACGGCATCGCGAACTCGGGAGAAGGGAGTATAGCGAAATCATGACCAAGTGCCGATAATCCTTTCCCCGGTGCAACACCGTTTACTATGTCGGAAACAACAGCGCCGTATCCTACTTCAGGAAGCCAGAAGAAATACCCGAACTTATAACACAAAATGAAGAGTGGAACTAAAAAAGAGATAATAATAATTACATACTGGATCTGCATATTTTTAGTAACACCCAGCATACCCGAAATTAATGTGTAAGTTAACACTACCGATGCGCCTATTAATACAGCCCATGTATAGTCAATACCTAAAATCCATTTGAACATCAAACCGATACCGGCAAACTGCCCTACGCAATATGAGAAAGAAATGAATATTGCAACACCGGCTCCGAATCCTCTCAATCCTGTAGAGTAGTAACGATCCCCAATAAAATCCGCAGCGGTATATTTCCCATAACGTCTAATTTGCCCTGCCATCAGAATTAACAAAAGAACATAGCCCCCAGTCCAGCCAACCACGTAAGATAAACCGTGATAACCTGATCCATACATAATAGCTGCCATACCTAAAAATGAAGCGGCGCTCATCCAGTTTGAAGCAATTGCCATGCCGGCGCCAACCGGGGATATCTTTCGTCCCGCAGCCCAGTATGTCGAAGTGTCTTTTGCTCTATTGAAAATTCCCACCATTACAAAAAGGACCAGCATTAAAATTAAAATTATTGCAGGACCTACTTTAAATTCGCCTTCCAATGTTGTTGCCGATTGGGCAAATAAATTATTGCTAGCCGCAATTATAAAAACAAATGAATATAAAAATTTTATAAACTTGTTCACGTTTTCCTCCAAAAATTTTTAATTATTAAGTTTCTTCAACAAAATCATGTTTTTTATTCATACGGTCTATTACAATCGCATAGATCAGGCAAAGACCAACAAACATGATCAACAGGAACTGGGCCGTATACCAGTAGTGGAAAGGGAAACCGAGAAACTTAAAGTCAGTAAATAAGTTTTGGTTGTGAACTAGATACAATTTCATAATACCGGGTAATGCTTCTTTACAATCGGCGGTCAAATGATCTGCTTCTATTGCCACCAGAGATGTAGGAAGAAGATCGGTCATAATTTTATCGAACCCCTCATCTTCCAAACCTATTGCCGATTTTGCCAAAAGAAGCGCTTCATCGCCGGGGGCTGAATTGAATAAATTTTTCAATGAATCGGGAACCATCGTGAAAATTGTCCAGCTAAGATTTTTTTTAAGAACTAATTTGTGATCGCTGCTAACTGCAATGTTTTTGCCTAATACACTTAACAGGCTTCTTGCAAAATCTTGTTTTACCTGGATATCAACATCAGCATTCTCAACAACTGCCGGCCATACAGCTTGGAATTTAGTATAGGATGATTCAGGTGTCGGCTGGTTCAGAGCCATTAAAAGGAATTGAAAACCGAATACAGCCACTGCCCAGATAACTGCCAAGATTGAGATTAATTTTGTATTTGCCTTGGCATGGTCTGATAATGGCCTGAAAAAATTCACTTGATATTTTTCATGATCTGTCATTATTTATCCCCATGTTAAAGTTAGATGTTCTTAAAACGGTAAATCCGTAGAAATTAGCAAAAGTGTGAAATTAGAACTAGTTTTTCATACACTTCTTTAGGATACATTTCAACGGGTATAGTAAAGTATACTATATTATACCGGTGCTCCTTTGTGTTTATTAAATTTCTACTTTTTAAAAGAATAAATATGCTGCTACCAATAACCTAAGGTTAGAAACATCATAAGTATTTTCAACTTCACCTTGAGTATTAGCTGTTCCATATTCGGCTTTCGTGTATTCAAGTTCGGCGGCAAAACGTGTTTTACCCATCGAATATTGGACGCGTGGTGAAATTCTCATCACACTTGCGATGTTGCTTCCTCTTGAATAATAAGCGCCGGAAATAATATCATCCGAGCCAAGATTTTTCGTATAACCTGCAAACAGGCCGAGTTCCAGGTCTTTGCCGTAACTTATGTCTGTCCAGGCAGATAAAGTCTTAATATTAGTATACTCTTCCATACCGGTAACTGCATCATAAGATGCAACGGCATAACCACCGAGCATAACCAAATCAGTTAGGTTTTCACCGTAAATGCCTTCGAACTTAAGTGTTAAGTCGCCGGTAACAATTTTAGCGAAACCCATAGCTGAAAAGCTTGATATCTTTTCATCTGTCTTATAACCTTGGTCGGTTACAATTCGGGGAGTTAATGATTTGATGTTAACACCTGCGCCCGCAATCAATGGTTGAGAAACATATTTAAGATTAAGATCAAGAATAGGTATAACCGAGTTTCTTAAGTAAACGGAGCTTCCTCCATTTGGCCCGGTGCTTGAAAAATCTCTTTGCGTTAAAGCTGTTAAGCTAAGTTGAATCTCATCAAATTTTTGAGTGAACCGGATTTGAGGATTTCTTGAGAAAGGTTGAAAGGGAACTCCAGTGTTAAATGATACAACGCCGGGAAATACTTCAGTAATAAACATCGGGTGCCAATATTGCCCTATCAATAAAGAAGAAGAAGCCCAATCCAATTTAACGAAGGCATGACGCAATCTAAAACCGTTAATGTCCCCGTCGGAATGACCGAAAAAAGCACCTTCAATAATACCGGATGATTTTGCTCCCATAAATTCCGGACCGGTGATAGTACCTGTAATCCTAGATTGAATAGACAACATGTTCAAATTTGCTTTGTCATTAATATCTTTGTTATTAACATCAAGAACTTCGGGAGAGGGATATAAGAAAAAATGTCCTTCACGAATAGAAACAGACTGTCGAGAATCGAAAATAACATCTGTCTTAACAAAACCATGAATCTTGATTCCAAAATCATCTCCCCCTTCTTTAGATTGGGCGGAGATTGTTGATGCAATTAGGAAGAAAAGTGTGACAGTAAATAGAGATTTCTTCATAAGTACTAATCCTCATATTGTATTTGGGAAATAATGAATATACTTCATTGTCAAATACTTCGACGGGCAGTAGGTATGACTCTTTTCAAATTACGCATTTAGAGCTAAAAAAAAGAACAGGTAACGAACTACGAATGTTTTACTTTTATAAAGTACTAATCTAATAAAAAAAATATTATATGAATAAAAAAATTTACGTACGTCTACTTTTATAAACACTCCACATTATAAATACATTTACTTAACGACAAGGGATTTAGATAACTTTTATTATTTTAATTCATTTTCATTAATTGAATAATTCCATAATTCATTCCCGTTGGTGTCATAAACAATGCATTTCAATGCCCTGTTTTTATAGCTTCCCGTAACTTCAAACAAAGCAAAGTTTCTTTTCTGAACCAAGGTTCCATCCACTCTGTAGAAATTCGGTTCAACATCTAAATTGTTCGGTCCTGAAGTAAAAGGAGAAATAGTGAAATCATACAATGGATATGTTCCTTTTCTTTCCATCTTGGATAATTCCGTTAAGTGCCTGTCGCCGGTTAAAAAGATTACGCCGGTTATTCCTTCGGCTTGAATTAATTTCAGCAATTTTTCTTTTTCGGCAGGATAAGTAGAGTAAGTTTCAAAATCAGCTATAGGAGTTAATACCTGCCCTCCGAGAGCAATTATTTTAAATGGGGCTTTACTTGCCGATAATGCATCAATCAACCATTCTAATTGATCATCCCCTAATATTTTTCTTTCCGTATAATTTCTATATTCCGGAGTTCTGTAATACCGGTTGTCCATTAGAAAAAAATCTACATCGCTCCACTGAAAATAAGAAGTTGTTCCGGGGCAACCGTTAATTCCATATGAAGGATTAGCCCAAAATAACTTGAAGGCTTCCAGTGTAACATTTTTCATGGTAAAACTTCTGTCGCTGTTGTTAGGTCCATAATCGTGATCATCCCAAATTGCATAATGATGAATGGAACCAAACAAAGGTTGTAATTCCGGGGTAGTTCTGTGATAAGTGTATCGCTTTAAAATTCCGGTTCTTGAATAATAATCGGCTTCTCTCAAATAAACGTTATCCCCTAACCATAACATAAAATCAGGGTCAGCCCGGAAAATACTTGTATAAATTTCATGATGACCGCCATAAGGGGAACCGGGTCTATCGAATTCCGGTTCGTTGATGTACGCTCCGCTGCCGGTTGCAAAAGAAAAACTTGGCGGGTCTTCCCTCCATTGCCAAAGTTTCTGAGTTTGGAATTCTAACGGGTAGGGGCGTTCAACCAGGTGATCATTAATGTATAACTCATACTTATAAACTTTCCCCGGTTCAACCATATCCGCCGTCAAATGGGCGGTGTAAGCTTTATCTTTCTCGGTGGCAACAATATTTGTTATATAGATTTTCTCTGCATCTTCAACATTCCAATACCGGATGCTAACTTTTGCCTCTTCTTTTGTCTGCACCCAAAGAGTAACCTCCCTCATTTGCGAATGCCCTACCATTGGCCCCGAGTTTAACAGTTCGGTCTGCGGCAATACAAATGAACTGCTCAATAAAAGTACCAATGAAGTAATTGCGGCTTTAATTTTCATTTGACTTCTCCCTTTAGATTTGTCAGTTTTCCAAATAAATTATTTGAATAAAAGAAGAGTTAAGAATATCTTAAATGTAGCAATTTGAAAGGTTAATATGAACTCCAAATTTTTCCATATACTAATAATCACGGCAATACTTTGTTCCTTCTTAATTTACTCGTGTGACGATACATTTGTTAATAGCGATATTGATAGCAGAGTTATCCCGGAACAAAATATAAGTTTCTCTGAACATATCTACCCGGTTATAAACTCAAAATGTGCGTTTTCAGGATGCCATGAAGATCAAACCAGGGCAGCAAATTTAAGCGTTACAACCTGGAGCAATTTCATTGCCGATCCGTTAATGATATTCCCCTATTACCCCGGAAACAGCAAAGTTGTTTGGGCAATAGAAGGAACAGGCCCGGTGCCGATGCCTCCCAGAATTTATCCGCAGCTTACAATTAATCAAAGGGAAGGAATAAAAAAATGGATCGAAGAAGGTGCAAAGAATAATTAAAACAAAATCGGGAATCTATGTACTCGAAATTTGTGCCGAGGAAAAATTCGAATTACAAATCAAACAATACACCCATCTGATTTTTGACAAGGGATATTACTACTATGTAGGAAGCGCCCAAAAGAATTTCTATCATAGAATTAAGCGTCACCTAAAAAGCGAAAAGAAAATTTATTGGCATATAGACCATTTATTGAATATACCGACAAACAGAATCAAAACGGTATATGTCTTGAAAGATTATACCAAAGAAAATGAATGTAAATTAGTTTTAAAATTGCTGGATGCATTCAAACTAAATCATCCTGCAAATAAATTCGGCAACTCCGACTGCAAAAATTGTATTTCACATTTATTATTCAGCAGAAAAAAAATTTCTCACAACCAGTTTTCGGCTTTGTACCAATCAATAGTTCGTTTAATTCCCTCTTCCAAAGATATCTCTTGACGATAACCTAATTCATTAACTGCTTTGGCAACGTCACAGGTCCAGGCATCCTGCACCCAATCCCTCGCTTTTTCAATATTGAATGTAGCCGCTTTCTTACTAAACATTGAAAAGAACTGGGCGAAAGCCGCTACTGAATAAACGACAAAGTGTGGAAGCCTGATATTGAAAGCTTTCTTGCCTGTTGCACTTTTAATTGCCTCTCCAATCTCTGGCCATGAATAATATTTTTCTGAGCTTATAAAATATGTCTCACCAATACTTTTAGGCGATTCGGCTGCAAGATAGATTCCTTTTACCAAATCGGTAACATGAATAATGCTGACAAGTTTTTCATTAAAACCAATAAGTGACATTAAACCGCTTAAATAAGTTTTAAAGAATAAATAAATTTCAGTATCTCTCTCACCGTACACTGCAGGAGGTCTTACTATGGTAATGGGAAGTTTATCCATATACGTACCGGCAAGACGTTCGGCTTCGTATTTGCTTCTGCCATAATTTGTAATGGGATGCGGAAGTGTTTTCTCTGTACAGTGAACTCCGCTTAATGAAGGACCGCATGCAGTTTGGCTGCTTACCATCAAAACTCTTTTAATGTTGGGATTAACCTGGAGAAGAACATCGAGCAGGTTTCTAGCGGTATCAACATTACCTTTAAAATATCCTTCCGGTGTTTTAGATTTTACAACTCCTGCAACATGATAAAGGTAATCCGCTCCCTCTAAAATTTTTTTTAGTTTTTCCTTGTCATATAAACCAGAATCAAAAATTTCTACCGGTTTATCTTTTAACCACCGCAAATTACTTGTCTTTCTTGTAATACATTTAATAATGTGCCCTTTCTCCAGAAGCAAATCTACCAGGTGGCTTCCAACCAAACCGGTAGCGCCGGTAACAACAGAAACTATTCTCTTTTTCATATCTTATAACATACCATTATAATTATTGATTTTATTCCTTTATTATGATAATTTGGGCTCAATATTTAAACCCGCTAAAAATAAAAAAAATAAATCACTTTATATAACCGGACGGAGGTAAAAATTGGATCTTTTTTCTAAGTGTTATGAATTCACTCGTGCTGATGAAATCAAGGCGTTGGGCGTTTATCCTTATTTCAGAGCTATTGAAGAAAATGAGGGACCGGTCGTACAGATTGAAGGAAGAAAAATCATCATGGCCGGATCAAATAATTACTTAGGTTTAACTGCACATCCAAAAGTAAAAGAAGCAGCTATAAAAGCAGTAGAAAAATATGGCACCGGTTGTTCCGGGTCTCGTTATTTAACAGGTACACTTGACCTGCATATAGAATTGGAAGATAAGTTGGCAAGGTTTTTTAATAAAGAAGCATGTCTACTTTTCAGCACCGGCTATCAGGCCGCTCAAGGTGTTATCAGTCCATTAGTAACAAGAGGAGAATATGTAATCTCAGATAAAGACAACCATGCATCTATTTGGGCAGGTAATTTTATGGCCAAAGGGGCCTTAGCAGAATTGGCACGTTACAAACACATGGATTTAGATGATCTTGAAAGAGTAATTCAAAAAATACCTGCCGATGCAGGTAAATTAATTGTAAGCGACGGCGTTTTCAGTACCGGTGGTACTATTGTTGACCTCCCGAAATTAACTGAGATCGCCAAAAGATATAACGCAAAAATGCTTATCGATGATGCTCATTCGGTTGGAATAATTGGAAAAGGAGGAAGAGGAACAGCGAGTGAATTCGGATTGGAAAAAGAAGTTGATCTGCAAATGGGAACATTCAGTAAAACATTTGCATCTCTAGGCGGATTTGTTGCCGGCGACGCCAAAGTAATAGACTTTTTAAAACATCACTCATCCTCATTAATTTTCGCTGCTTCTCCAACCCCGGCTTCGGTAGCCGCCGCTCTTGCTGCTTTGGGAATATTGATCGCAGAGCCCGAAAGAGTGAAAAAAGTAGTTGATAATGCCAACGTGGTGCGCATTGGTTTACGAGAAGCAGGATTTAACGTCCCCGATGGTAGAACTGCTATTGTACCGGTCATTGTTGGTGACGACAATATTGCATTCGCGATGTGGCGTAAATTATTCGACTCCGGAATTTTTGTGAATGTATTTATTTCTCCCGGAGTTCCTCCAGGACGACAAATGATGAGAACCAGTTATATGTCTACGCATGAACCTGAACATCTGCAACAAATTATAGACACTTTCAAAGAGGTTGGAAAAGAATTCGGGTTAATATAAAATACATTGTTTAATGAAGAGGCCGTCTCTAAAGTACAAATAAACAAACTGAACGAAGCAGAAGATCGCTTTAGATAATAAAATCACGATTCGACCCCGCTTATCGTGATTAAAATATTTATTATGAGACAGCCTCTCTTTCTTATAAAGGATAACTCTATGTATTCAATTGCAATCAAACCTGTAAATTCGAAAAAAGACCTTACCCAATTTATCAAAATGCAATGGAAATTTTATAAAGATGATCCATATTGGGTTCCTCCGTTGATTTCCGATAAAAGAAATTTTTTCGACAAGAAAAAGAATCCATTCTTTAAACATGCCGATCTGCAATGCTTCATCGCTGTAAAAGACGGAAAATATGTAGGGAGAATTGCCGCAATTAAAAACGATATGCACAACAAGTACCATGGTGAGAATATCGGCTTCTTCGGTTTCTTTGAGTGTATTAATGATCAGCTTGTTGCAAACAAACTTTTCGATACTGCAAAAGATTGGATTAAACAGAAAGGATGCAATGCAATGAGAGGGCCTGCAAATCCGTCAAGTAACGATGAGTGGGCTATGCTTCTTGATGGTTTCGACGACTCCCCCAGAATTTTAATGCCTTATAACCCGAAATATTATTTAGACCTTTGTGAAAACTTCGGCATGAAGAAAGTGAAAGACCTTTACGCTTATAAACTTGAAAACGACAAAGTTACATCATCCGATAAATTGAGACGGGTTGCCGATATTGCACAAAGACGATCCGGATTAAAAGTAAGATCGGTAAACATGAAAGATTTCCCGAACGAGCTGGAAAAATTTAAGTATGTTTATAATAAAGCATGGGCTCCCAACTGGGGTTTTATCCCAATGACAAACGAAGAGATAGACGCAATGGCCAAAGAACTAAAACCATTGGTTGAGCCGTCATTAATACTCTTCGGTGAAATCGGTAATCAAATTGTTGGCGCAGCGCTTGTCATGCTGGATTATAATTATGTACTTAAAAAAATGAACGGCAGGTTGTTCCCGTTCGGCTTTTTAAAATTTTTTACTGAACGAAAAAATATAAAATGGGCACGAGTTCTTACATTGGGCATTATCCCAGAATATCAAAAGCGGGGTTTGGATGCAGTCTTTTACTGGGAAATAGTTAACCGGGCGCATAAAATCGGGATCGACTTGGGAGAAGCCAGCTGGATACTGGAAGACAACGCAATGATGAACCGAGGCGCTGAAGTCATGAATGGAACTATTTATAAAAAATATAGAATATTCGAGATACCTATTGAATAAGTTTATACATATTTACTTTTCTTTCTTCTTTATTATTTACTTTTGTTTTTTGCCCGGCAATAAGATAATTGCTCAATATTCCAGGGATGATTACGATTTAATAAAAACCACCTATACAAGAGAATTCAATAAAAATATTATTATTGAGTATCTTCATTCCGATAACACAAATCGGGTTATTGCCGCGTTGTTAAGTATCGGCCACAGTAAAGACGTTTCATTTATCCCATTCTTACTTAACCTAGACTACAATAAATACGGAGACTATATTACGTTTGCACTTGGGCAAATCGGTTATACCGAGAAATCCATTGAGTATCTTAAATCGAAATTGCTAAGCAATGAAAACTCATTTACTCGTGAATGCTATGAAGCATTTGGGAAAATAGCGCGGACAGAAGATTTGAATTTTTTAGCCGGGAAATTTAACGATCTAAATTCGTCACAACGTTCCGGTTTTTCTCTGGCTGTAGCAAACTTTGCAGCTAAAGGGAAAAACAACTTTGATGATAAAGTAAGATCTATCCTGTTTGATGAACTCTCCAATCAAGATGCACAAAGAATACTTGATGCACTTTTCACGCTGAGCCGTATTGGAGCAACAAAGGAAAAGGAACCTGAATTTGCAAGCATAATTAAAACATTTTTAGATGATAATAATTCTTACACAATTGTAAAGTATGCTCTTGCTTGCTTGAGAACTAATTCATCCTTCCCTGATGATTTCGACATGGTGAAAAAATTGGTTAATCACCCGGCGTGGAATGTTCGTTCGGAAGCATTACAATCAATATGTTATTACAAATTCAAATCGATAGATGAACTTGAAATATTTTTCGATTTAATGTTGGACAATAATCCCAGTGTTGCGCGGCAGGCGGCAATATCTCTTAGCGCAATAACACTTGACGAAAAACTTAAACTCATGTTCGAAGAAAGGATTAAAAATTTTATAGAAAATAAGAAACTAACTAATAATTCGCGGGGTGAACTCATAGTGAGTTATGCTTCGCTATTCCCAAGCAAATCTTATTCTATTATTGAACAATATCAATATTCATGCGGCAATGAATTTATTCTTCGGATTCTTACCAATTATGTTGACGATCCGAATTATAATTTCGCTTATTTAAATATCGAGTTGATCTCTGCAGATAATAAATTAAAAATCATCATCTACCCTGCAATGTTAGCTTTGCAATCTAATTTTTACAATAATGAGAATTATATAAAAGTAATTGCTGAATCACTTTACTCTGAATTCCCGGCAGTAATTTCGATCGTTGCAGACGGAATTGATAAAACGTTTGCAAAACGACACGCAGTTAGGTTAAAAGAAATTATCAATCATCATACAGCAAATAATCTGAATAATATTGAATATACTGATGCGCTCCAATCATTGGAAAGGTTATCAAATAAAATTAGTAGAAGTTACAACCGTGAAATTCTCTCCCGTCTTCAATCATCCCGGTTGTTTTCATTAAAAAATTATATTGCTGATAAACAGAATAAACATTCAATTACATTAAATAAGTCAACGGAAAATTTTGAACAACTATGGAGTGCGGCTTTCAAATATTACGGGGCTGAAGTTTCAACAGAGCGGGGAAAATTCACAATTAAATTTCATTCAGCCTTCGCCCCGGTAACAGTAGCTAATTTTTGTCTTTTGGCTGAATCCGGATTTTTTGACAACATTACATTCCACCGTGTGGTTCCTAATTTTGTAATTCAATCTGGGGATAAAACCGGTACGGGATGGGGAGGACCGGGTTATGAAATAATTTCCGAGTTTTCACCTCTTCCCTTTTCAAAGGATTATGTTGGTATGGCCAGCTCGGGTAAAGATACGGAAGGCTCTCAATGGTTTGTGATGCATGCATATTATCCTCATTTAAACGGCAGGTATTCAAACTTCGGAAAAGTTGTTACGGGGAACAATGTTATCGGAGAGATCGATCAAAATGATAAAATTCTGCAAGTAAAATTAATACAATAAAAAGCTGAAAAATTATCAGTCCTTCCGATCCAATACTTCATTATACTTTGCTATATGCTGCGGATCGATTTTTTTAAGAGATTGAAAAATATTTAGATCCTTATAGTCTTTTAAGATATCGCAAATTTCACCATACTTAGCTTCAAAAAATAATTTCATCAGCACGCTTCTTGCGTCAATTTTATCTTTTATATTCTCAAGATTTTTAATCAGTTTAACCATTGCGTTCTGCGTAAAAGATTTGTTTTCACTCAACAAATCCAAACCGTTATAATGGTAGTCGAAATAATCTTGGCGAAACTGTTGGAACTTTGCATTCAGCAAATCATCAACAAGACCTCTCCTATTAAAAGCGGAACTGCTTGAGACCCATCCGTCTTTGAATTTACTGCTGCTGCCCAGTACAGTTATATCAAGAGCATTTGAGAAATATTCAGAGCCCCCCAGTTCAAAAAAAGAATCCATATCAAACCCGATTATAATATATGCATAGTAATCCAAGAAACTTGTAAGAGGATCAAAATCCATTTGATTAAAATACATAGATTGTCCTTCTTCGTACTTAAAGCTCCATGCCCCGTCTTGTATTCTCATCATTAAAGTATTCATCGTAGATTGGTAAACCGGGCGTTGACTTGTAACCACAACTTGCGCCCTGTAATTTATTTCGGAAGCAGAGCTGAAGAAAATATTAAAACTGCATTTTATCGGATCACCATCCCAATCCTTCCGCGTAAACTTATTATTGTTTAAGTAATTCTCTACTGCGCGTTTAAAGTTTACCAAACGTTCCCTTGAAGCTGTTTCAAGCTGTTCATAATTTACAATAACTGTAACATCTAATTCCTGCGCAATATTTATTGAAGAAATAATAAAAAGAAGGAAGAGAATTTTTTTCATTTTTATGATCCGCAAATTATTTTTTTTCTTGAATTAAGATAAAATTTTGGATATTATTAAACAAACATTAAAGATTAAACAGTATGAAATTGTATTTCGCACTGTCTTTCTTGATACTTGTATTTAATAATATTTGTTCCGCACAAATTAGACCTGGTGCAAGGCAGGTTGCGCTCTCTCACTCTGATGTTGCAATGTCCGATGATGTATTTTCTCTATTCAATAACCCAGCCGGAGCAGCACAGCTTAATTGGCGCGAGGTAGGTGTTTATTATTCTCCCGCTCCTTTCGGTATCAAGGAATTAGCAAACGGGTATGCCGCTTATCAACAGCCTGTTGGTATCGGCACATTTGCCGCGGGCTTTATGACTTATGGCTTTGATTTGTACCGCGAGAATAAATTCGCATTGGCTTTTTCAATGAGAGCTGCCGATAATTTTTTTATTGGTACAACAGTAACTTACCAGAGTTTGACGATAGAAAAATACGGAAGCGACGGATCAATCAGCATTAACATAGGCGGATTGACTTACTTGTTAAAAACACTTAGGCTGGGGTTCTCAGTCAGCAACATAAACCGCGCATCTTACGGCAAGGAGAAAAACCAAATACCAACAATTCTATCGGCCGGTGTTAGTTATGATTATTCCGACAACCTTACCATCAACACATCGGTTATTAAAGAACTTGATTTCCACGCATCAATGAGATTCGGTATCGAATACAGCATCATCAAATACCTCGATCTCAGAATCGGCCTTTCCAATAAACCAAATTCGTTTTCTTCCGGTATCGGAATAAATTATGATTTTATTCAATTAGACTATGCTCTTTTCACTCACCAAGATTTGGGTTTGACTCATCAAGCAGGCATTATTATTCACTTCGGCAGCGGCAAATCAAGGAAAGAAAAAATAAAGGATTATCTAAACTTCGATTAAGAGAGAATGATGAAAAATATTTTCATTTTTTTCTTCATTATTATCGCAACAATTTTTACACGTGCACAACAAGATACTTTATTCACAATCGATGAATTTGAAAATTATTTCGATAACGATCAGCTAGACGAAGAAGATTCTCAATTGTATGATTTGTTCGAGTATTTAATTAATAACCCGGTTGATATAAACAACGCAGGTGTAAATGAAATCCTCACAATCCCAACAACCGATTTAAGAACCGCCCGTGCAATCATATCTTACCGTAACGAACAGGGCAATTTCAATTCAATATTCGATCTGAATTTGATTGACGATTTAAGTAATGAAGATGTAGAGAAAATTCTGCCTTTCATTAAAGCCGGAGCATCATCAAAGGAGAAAGTGAAATTATTTTCGTTAAATGAAATATTTAAGAATATTCAAATAAGCTGCAGAAGCAGAACATCAACCGACTTGCAGAATAAAATAGGATTTACCGAGGGGAAATATTCCGGTTCATCACTTAAGAATTATAACCGTATGCAGGTTAAATATGCAGATAAGTTATCGCTTGGATTATTAATTGAAAAAGACGCAGGCGAAAAATCGTTTACGGATTTTTCATCGATTTATTTTCAAGCAAGAAATTTAAGTCTTGTCAATAATATTATTATCGGCGATTTCCTTTTTGAATCGGGGCAGGGATTGGCAATGTGGAGCCCGTACGCATTTTCAAAGGGAAGCAGCGCAATCGGCTCAACCTCAAAGAAAGCAAGAAATATTATTCCATATACCAGCGCGGATGAAAATCAATTTATGCGGGGACTTGCCGTAAACCTAAAATTATCGGATATCAACCTTACTGCTTTTTACTCAAATCACAAGATCGATGCAAATGTGGATTCGACAACTAATTTAATTACATCTACCCCGCTGGACGGCTATCACCGTACACAGAGTGAATTGTTGAAGAAAAAAAGAGTGGCGGAAACAATATTAGGTATCGGTGTAAAATATTCCCATAAGGAGTTTCTTACTTTTGAAGGATTGTATTATCATTCATCTTTCAGCAACAGTCACACGGCGGCAAATGTTTTTAAGATTACAGGGGATAAGTTTAACTTTTATTCCATCTCTTATAGAGCTCAATTTGCCAAATTGCTTATAAGCGGAGAGTTTGCTTACAACGGTTCTTCGGTTGCAAGTTACAATAACATCGTTTTGTTTGTCGATAAGTATTTAAGCATCACTTCATCAGTAAGAAATTACCCGCGCAATTTTGTTAATCTCCATTCAAACGGTTTCGGCGAAAGCGGCGGCACGCAAAATGAATTCGGAGTTTATACCGGTCTAAAATGGAAGACAATACTAGGGACAATAAATGCATATTACGATCAATTCAAATTTCCTTTTGCTACATATTACAATCCACTCCCCTCAACCGGGCATGAATATTTAATTCATTATGAAGTAAGGCCTTTCGCAAAAACGACTTTCGTGATGAAGTATAAAAATGAAGACAAAGAAACAGCCGCGGTTATTACCGGGGGAAAAATATTAATCGATCAAATAAAAGAAAGTATACGTTTCGATATAAATTATGATGTGTCTAAAAATCTTTCTATCCGTTCCCGGATTGAATTTATGAATTATCGCCTTGATAAAGTTAACCTGCAAGAAAAAGGTTTTTTGATTTTTCAGGATTTGAAATACAAACCTTACCCATATATATATTTTTACGGCAGAATAATTTTCTTCCAAACAGATTCATACAACTCACGTATTTATGAATTTGAAAATGATTTGACCGGTGTGATGACCAATCAGGCTCTATACGGGAAAGGGATGAAATGGTATTTTCTCGTCAAATATAAACCGGCAGAATATATAACTCTTACTGCAAAATATTCCGAGCTCTATAAACCTGATGAGCGAACATTAGGCACCGGTTTGAGTGAAATAGACAATAACATAGACAATAAAATTAGTGTTCAAATTGATATTTTTCTGTAACAGTTCTTCCGATTTTCACCCAAAATCGTAACATCCCTTCCGGTTTTTCTTGCTAAATTATACCACACTGTCTAAGTTTCGTATGTAAAATATTTTAAAATCAACATCAATCAAAAGGATAATAAGACATGAGAACAATTGTATCATTACCTGGAGACGGAATCGGTAAAACCGTTTTACCTGAAGCGATAAGATTATTGGAAGCAGCCGGCTTTGAAGCGAATTATGTTCATGGAGATATTGGTTGGGAATTTTGGTGCAAGGAGGGTAATGCTCTGCCTAAAAGAACACTCGATTTACTTGAAAAACACAAGATCGGTCTGTTCGGTGCAATCACCAGTAAACCGAAAGATGCCGCGGCTAAAGAGTTGGATCCCGCTTTGGCAGATAAAGGTTATGTTTATTTTTCACCGATTGTTGGTTTGAGACAACATTTCAACTTGGATATCTGTACGCGTCCATGTATTTCTTTCAAAGGCAACCCGCTGAACTTTATCAGAAGATCGGCAGACGGCGGTTTCGAAGAACCGATGGTTAATGCTGTTATCTTCCGTCAAAATACAGAAGGCTTGTACGGAGGTATCGAATGGACTAATCCTCCGCAACAAGTACGTGAAGCTTTGGAAACTCATCCGAAAATGAAGGCTTTTAAAAATGTGCCAAGTGAAGAGATGGCCATCTCTACACGTATTGTTACAAGAAAAGCTTCATATAGAATTATCAAAGCGGCATTTGAATATGCAAAAAAGTTCGGTTACAAATCCGTAACAGTTTGTGAAAAGCCAAACGTGCTGCGTGAAACATCCGGTATGATGGTAAAAGTAGCAAAAGAAATTCATAAAGATTATCCCGGGATACAATTATGGGATACCAACATCGACGCACAGATGATGTGGCTTACAAAAAATCCTGAAGACTATGGTGTACTTGTAGCGGAAAACATGTTCGGTGATATTATAAGTGACGGTTTCGCAGGTTTAATAGGCGGCTTGGGATTCGCATGTAGTGCGAATGTTGGCGATGAAGTTGCTGTATTCGAACCTACACACGGCTCGGCGCCTAAATATGAAAAACTGAATCCATCTATCGTTAACCCGATAGCAATGTTCATGAGCGCTTGCATGATGTTGGATCATATTGGCGAAGTTGAAACATCCAACAAGATTAAAAAAGCAATCGCGGCAGTTATCGAAGAAGGTAAAGTAAGAACATACGATATGATGAAATTGAGAGGTGGTGCCGAAGCAATTGAACAAGGCGCATGCACAACTCAACAAATGACTGATGCGGTAATTGCAAAACTATAAAGATAGAATTGAATAGCACGCAGATGACACTGATAAAGCTGATTACCGCATTATAAAATCTGCGTTGATCTGTCAGATCTGTGTTATCTGTGTGCCATTAGTGAATTAGCAAAAGTATAAAATTCATTAACAAAAATTTGAGATGACCATGAAAGAAAAAGTAATGAAAATTTGGCCCGAAATTGAACTCATAAAAGACGCTGACCTTAAAGCAAAAGTTTTGGATTGCTGGGTGATGGCAATTGAAAGCAGCCCACTTTCACCAGAAGACTTGGAAAAGATTCCTTTCTCACTATTGATTGATAACTGCAACATCACATTCATGAATCATAAACGCACATGTGTACAGCTCTCAATTGAAATTGCAAAAGTGATGGAAAAGAATTTCGAAATGAAAATAAACTGGGATTACCTGATTGCCGGAGCAATATTAATTGATGTAGGCAAATTATTGGAATACGAAATTGTAGACGGTAAATTAAGGCAAAGCAAATATGGTGAGTTGGTTCGTCATCCATTCAGCGGATTGGGATTGGCACAAAGCTTTGACCTTGCACCTGAAATTTTGCACATTATCGGTACACATAGTAAAGAAGGCGATCTAGGTAAACGCACTGTTGAAGCACAAATCGTGCATCATGCCGATTTTGTAAGCTTCGAACCTTTTCAAAGCGCGAAAACATTAAAAGTATAATAACGGTGATAACATGGGACAAAATTTAATAGAAAAAATTGCACAGAAAGCAGCAGCAGGATTAGACGCCGGACAAATTGTTCGTGCCGGTGATTTTATTTCGATCCGACCTGCACATGTAATGACACACGACAACACAGGCGCAGTAATACCAAAATTCAAAGGTATCGGCGCAACAAAACTTGCAAACCCACGCCAGCCTGTATTCGCTCTCGATCATGACATTCAAAACAAGTCAGAGAAAAATTTACAGAAATATGAAAAGATAGAAGCATTCGCCAAACAAATGGGCAACGACTTCTACCCTGCCGGTCGCGGCATCGGCCATCAAGTTATGATTGAAGAAGGTTATGCCTGGCCCGGTACGATGGTGGTTGCTTCCGACAGCCACTCGAACACATACGGAGGAATCGGTGCATTGGGAACGCCAATTGTCAGAACCGACGCCGCAGCTATTTGGGCAACAGGACGTACATGGTGGCAGGTACCTGCAGTTGCAAAAGTTGAACTCAAAGGAAAACTTAACACAGGAGTAACCGGTAAAGATTTGATTATCGCTCTTGCCGGACACTTCAACAATGATGAAGTATTAAACCACGTGATTGAATTTGTAGGCGAAGATGTTTCCACTCTTACAATTGATCAACGATTATCTATCGCGAACATGACAACCGAATGGGGCGCGCTGGCAGGCGTATTCCCAATCGATGAAGTCACAATCCATTGGCTGCAAAATAGAATCGACTACGTTGCCAAACGCGGATTGCAAGGTGTTGCTTCCGATGTTGACGGGAACGGCACACATCCACGTTTGAATGAAGAAAGACTCGAAGCATTGAAAGCCGATTTAAGTTCACTTCAGCCTGATGCAGATGCTTTCTACTCTAAAGAAATTACATTCGATCTCGCATCAATCGTACCTTATATTTCAGGCCCGCATACCGTAAAAAAAATGATGACGGTTGCTGAAGCAAAAGAAAAGAAAATTAAAATCGATAAAGCATATCTTCTTTCATGTACGAACGGCAGATTGGAAGATTTTGCCGAAGCAGCAAAAGTTATTGAAGGTAAAAAAACAGCGGATCATGTTAAGTTATATATTGCAGCGGCATCAAACGAAGTTCAGGCAGAAGCTGAAAAGTTAGGTTACTGGAAAGCGTTGCTCGACGCCGGCGCAATAGAATTACCGGCAAGCTGCGGTCCGTGCATCGGTTTAGGTGAAGGATTATTGGAAGACGGCGAAATCGGTATTTCTGCAACCAATAGAAATTTCAAGGGAAGAATGGGATCAAAAGATGCTGAAGCTTATCTCGCCTCTCCTGCTGTTGTTGCAGCATCTGCAGTGGCAGGTTATGTTGATTCCGCTTACATTGTAAACAGCGACGGATTGAAGGGAGAAATAAAATCAAACAAAAAAACCGGAGGCGCATCTGCAGTAAGCATCGTTGACGGTTTCCCAGAAAACCTCGAAGGGGATATAGTATTCTGCCATATCGATAACATGAATACAGACGGCATCTACCCCGGCAAATACACTTACATGGACGACTTCAAACCGGAAGATCAGGCTCGTGTTGTTATGGAGAACTACGACCCCGAATTTTCGAAAAATGTAAAAGAAGGCGATATACTTGTCGGCGGTTACACATTCGGCACCGGCAGTTCACGCGAGCAAGCTGCTACTGCGTTGAAATTCCGCGGTATTAGTTTGGTTATTGCAGGAACATTTAATCAAACATATCAGCGTAACGCAATCAACAACGGTTTCTTGTGCGTTGAAGCTCCCGATTTCGTTGACGACTTAAAAGCCGAATACGGTAAAGACAAATTAACAGTTTACACAAATAAAAAAGCGAAGATTGATTTCAAATCTTCCACATTAACATTTAACGGAAAAGAATATTCAATCAGTCCGGTAGGCACTGCCGCTCAAGAGCTAATTGTTGTTGGCGGTTTGGAAAATTGGGTGAAGAATAATTTATAATTAATTTATTAATCTCAGCGTGCTCTGCGATTAACTTTGCGCACTTTGCGGTTAAGCAAATCAGTTTAACCGTAAAGAACACTAAGTAGGCGCAAAGGCCGCAAAACATACTCTATAAAAATTTAATTGAGAGATGAATATGGTAAAGTTAACAAAAGCATCTGCAGGAAAGAGAGGTGATTCCGTCCGTTCCGATTGTTATATCGAAATAGAGACCAAAACAACCGGCGGTATAAAAATCAACCTCAAAAGTAAAGTTCAGACAATGTACGGTGAGGAAATAAAAAACAGCATTAAAGAGATGTGTAAATTCTTCGGGTTAAAGAATGCTACAATACTCGTTGAAGATAACGGCGCTCTCCCCTTTACTATTCAAGCAAGATTCGAACTGGCAGTAAAGAGACTGGATAATAAAATAACAAAAGAATTTCTGCCTGAATTTAATAGTAAGAACCAGTATAAGAGTAAAAAAGATAAATCACGCAGAAGCAGACTTTACCTTCCCGGCAATGAGCCGAAATTTTACCCGAACGCAGGTTTGCATAACCCTGACGGCGTTATTCTCGATTTGGAAGACAGTGTTGCACCTACCGAAAAAGACGCGGCCCAATTACTTGTAAGAAACGCGCTTCGCAGTGTAGATTTTTATAACGCCGAGAGAATGGTGAGAATAAACCAGTTGCCTAAAGGTTTGGATGATCTCAAATATGTAGTACCTCACAATATTCACGTTATTCTAATTCCAAAGGTTGAAAGCGCCGATCATATCAAACAAGTTGAAAAAGAAGTTCTAAGATTAAAAGATGAACATAATATCAACAACGATATTTTCTTCATGCCTATTATCGAAAGTGCATTAGGTATTCTGAGAGCATATGAAATAGCAACTGCATCAAAATGGATTTGTTCGCTTGCAATCGGGTTGGAAGATTACACAGCCGATATAGGCGCTGCTAGAACGAATGAAGGACGTGAAAGTTTCTTTGCCCGCAGTATGATAGTTAACGCCGCCAAAGCAGCAGGCATACAGCCGATTGATACGGTGTTCTCGGACGTAAATGACATGGAAGGATTAAAACAAAGCGTGCTCGAAGCCAAAGGTCTTGGTTTCGAAGGTAAAGGATGCATCCATCCGCGGCAGATTCAAGTTGTTCACAAAGCATTTGCACCAACCGAGGAAGAAATAGATAAAGCTAAAAAAATAGTACTGGCATTTGAAGAAGCTGAAAAGAATGGGTTGGGAGTGGTATCGCTTGGCAGTAAAATGATCGACCCCCCTGTGGTTAAACGCGCTCTCAGGATAATTCAGTTGGCTCTTCTAAATAATTTGATTCCGAAGAATTGGAGAGAGATGAAATGAAATTAGTAAAAAACGCAGCGGGAAGATTAGTGCCCGTCTCAGTTAACGGAAAAGCGCAAGTTCCATATCAAGGCATTGGCAAATTCAGGCCTTCTGGATATAAAGCGAAACCTCCTATTAGAACATGTGCCGATTATCCTACAGATGGAAATAAGTTAGTAAAGAATCTTAAAGAAGCTTTGAAGAAAGCAGGACTTAAAGACGGTATGACAATCTCCACTCATCATCACTTAAGAAACGGCGACGTGCTGACGAACATCTTGTTTGATACGATTAAATCAATGGGAGTAAAAAATATCCGCTGGTTTCCTAGCGCATCTTTTCCCGTTCACAAACATTTGATTAAATACCTTGAGGACGGAACAATTCATCATATAGAAGGAAGTATGAACGGACCGTTGGGCAAATTCACTTCCGAGGGGAAGATGAAAGGGATTGGTGTTCTCCGTTCTCACGGCGGAAGATATCAAGCAGTACAAGACGGCGACGTTCATATCGATATTGCCGTGATAGCCGCCCCAACAGCCGACCCGTTCGGTAATTCTACGGGAGATAGAGGTCCGGCTGCTTGCGGTTTGTTGGGATTTGCGTTAGCAGATTCCGAATACGCCGACCGTGTTATAATTGTTACGGATAATCTCGTGCCGTTTCCATGCATCCCGTGGCAAATACAGGGAAATAATGTAGATCATGTTGTGCAGGTAAACTCACTTGGTGATCCTGCAAAAATTGTCTCAGGTACGTTGGAAATCACCAAAAGCCCCGACAGATTGCTTATTGCCGAATATATCGCAAAGTTTGTTGAAGCAGCCGGAATTATGAAAGAAGGATTTTCACTTCAAGCGGGCGCTGGTGGAACAAACCTTGCTTTTGCAGTCTACTTAAAAGAAAGAATGAAAAGGAAAGGAATTAAATCACGTTTTATGCGCGGCGGAAGCACAAAATATTTGGTTGAAATGTTGGAAGAAGGTTTGATCGATTATATTCTCGACGGGCAAACATTCGACCTGGACGGCGTACGTTCGATGCGTGAAAATTCAAATCATGTTAACACTTCCCCGTTCACCAGTTACAATTATCATGGTAAAGGTAACTTCGCGACAATGATTGATGCAACTGTCCTCGGCGCAACTGAAGTCGACTTAAATTTTAACGCAAATGTAGTAACTCACAGTGACGGATTATTGCTGCATGGAATCGGCGGATGGCAGAATTGTCTCTTCGCCAGATGTACAATACTTGCTATTCCGTCTTTTAGAGATAGAATACCTGTAATTGTTGATGAAGTTACAACGTTATGCGGGCCTGGTGAATTGATAGACGTAATTATAACTGAACGCGGCATTGCCATTAACCCTAAAAGAAAAGATTTGTTGAATGCCGTTAAAAATTCAGGATTACCAATTAAAACAATAAAACAGATTTATGATGAAATTAATGAAATCTGCGGAGGAACACCTTTAAAACCAAAATTAGATAAAGGAAAAGTCGTTGCTGTTATTAAATGGGTCGACGGTACAATTATAGATTCTGTATTCAAAATTAAAGAGTAAATAAATTTCTTGATTTATTTTACTATCTTTGATACATGATTTTGGAAAACTTAATAAGTAAGCTCAAAACAAACGCGGTCATTAGTTTGATCTTGGGCTTACTATCCTTAACCTGGATTATCCTCGATTACTTTATTATAAAAGACCTGATTACCCAATACGAAATCAAGCTCAGCATTTATATATTACTACTCGCACTTAGCGGAATCGCTTTCTTCGTTTTCATACTTTTTGTTTTTATAACGATCTATTATATTTTCAGATCCTCAATTAAATATAACTCCGATCAAAAGAAATCAACAAAGAAAGAAAATCCTACCGATAATATCACAATCGATAAACAATGAAAAAAATAGGATTAGCACTTGGCGCCGGCGGTGCACGCGGACTGGCGCATATAATATTTCTTGAAACTTTCGAAGAACTTGGAATAAAACCATCTATCATTTCCGGCACTAGCATTGGCGCAATGGTAGGCGCTCCTTACGCTGCTGGTTTATCTGCAAAAGAATTGAAGGATGCTGTAAACGAACTTGTGTTTTCCAAGAATACCAAATTTTGGGAAATTCATAAAAAGTCGGACATAATGAAAATGTTCAACTTTATCGATCCGGACTATAAAGTCGGCGGTATGATTAAAGGCGAAAAGATGATAAAATATTTATACGATCATATGAAAGTAGACAAATTTGAGAACCTGTTAATACCAATGAAAATAATTGCAACCGACTATTGGAATAAAGAGGAAGTAGTTATTGAAAAAGGAAACCTTCTCCAGGCAATTAAGGCTAGTTATTCTTTGCCCGGTATGTTTGTTCCTGTAGAAATAAAAGGCAAATTATTAATGGACGGCGGAATGGTTAATCCACTTCCTTACGATGTTATTGAGAATGATTGCGATATAACCGTAGCAATTGATGTATCAGCCCAAAAATCTAAAAGCGAAGATTTTATCCCTCCTGCATATGAAGTCCTCTTCTCAGCATTCCAGATTATGCAGAATTCTATTGTTCATGAAAAATTCAAACAATCCCAACCTGATATTTTAATTAAAACAAATATTAAAAATATCCGGATTCATGAATTTACAAAAGTCGAATCAATCTTCGAGCAAGCGGCAAAATCCAAAGACGAGCTAAAACGAAGGCTGGAATCAATATTAAAATCAGATTAATTGATTGAAACCCCTGCAAAATTCGTAATTTTTTCTTTGCAATTTCGGTCTTACACGGCACCTCTCATTATTTTTCTGAGATCTCAGGTTATTATGAAAAATGAATTTGGAATCAAAATTCTATTTCATACTTTGGTTTTTATTTATATATTAGCATCTCAATTTTATAATCTACATCTGTAGCTTATAAACGTGAGATGCAGATTAAAAGTTATAAAAGCGGAGAAGCATTTCACAGACTAATAAAGTAAATTATTTATGTTCTTTTCTATAATTGAGTAAATAAAATTTTAGCCATGGAGAGGTGCCCGCCTTCACTTAAAAACGTTTCGGCGGATAAAGGTGAGTGGCTGCCATCGCCTCCGGCGAGGTCCCGCCAAAGGCGGGAAAACCAAATAAGTTTGATATGTATTATACTTACATATTGAAAAGTAAAAACCACAACCGATATTATATTGGACATACGGAAAGTCTTGATGATAAACTAAAAATCCACAATAGAGGTAAGGTTAAGTCGACAAAAGCTTTCGTTCCTTGGAAAATTGTTTATACTGAGAGTTACAATACAAAATCTGAAGCTTATAAACGTGAGATGCAGATTAAAAGTTATAAAAGCGGAGAAGCATTTCACACACTAATAAAGTAAATTATTTGTGTTCTTTTCTATAAATTGAGTAAATAAAATTTTAGCCATGGAGAGGTGGGTGAGTGGCTGAAACCAACGGTTTGCTAAACCGTCGTAGTGGGAAACTGCTACCGAGGGTTCGAATCCCTCCCTCTCCGCCAGTGAAGGCTCTCATTTTGGGAGCCTTTTTTTATGCCCGAATTTACACCTAAATCCCCTTTTGAAGCCATTATCGCCTTTTCTGTTTCAAGTCTTATCCAGGATAATACGATTAATACTCCGTAGAATAAGGTCTTGGACAAATTTTGGACAAATTATTGAATTCAGTAATTATGTAATTAGAAAAGTTTTGACCCTTAGTCTGGATTATCAGCCACCAACGTTCTGAGCAATAATATCAAGGGTTTTCTCAAATAATTCGTTTGAATTACTATTAAATCGGAACACTACTTCACCGATAGTTAATAGGCTAACTGCCGTTGACCTATCCGAGACCGTAGCCAATTGAGTTTTTATTTGTTTGATTAAGATTGATACTTTTCCAAGGATTGAGCTTGGTAATTCCCCTTCAGCTCTCCAAATTCTAATTTGATATGTGTAATTTGAATCAAGTCTCCTTATTCGCCTTAGCAGCATATCAGCTATTATATCTTTACTATCAGTTGACTCCCGCAAGCTTACACTAAACTTTAGAGTGAGCTCATCATAGCATATAATGAGTTCAACTTCACTCCGATCTTTCTGTATGGTCCTAAAAGCAGGTGTAAGCCTTTCCCTTATAAGGTCATAGATTTTCTTCACTGTAACGAAATCGAGATTACATTCATCAGCACAAGTGTTAATTGGCAATTTTAAAGCAAAGCATTTTACAACAAGTAGAAATTTTCCGGGACTGACTCTAATGTCTTCCAAGACGCTAAACTTCTTAGAACTCCATTCCCTCTTACAAGAATAGCATTTGATATTCCGGCGCCGGACTTTAAGTATTTGTGTCGATCCACAGTGGATACATTGATCGAAGGTCTTAAGAATGCCCACCTTTTCTAGATACTCCTCTGCTTCCATGTCTGAGTTTACTATCCTTGCCAAATCGAATAGATTCATATTGTGATCTCCATAGTTTTGAATCGATTAGTTCTTTGCCTTTAATTCACGTGGTACCTTTGTTGGTATTGCAATGCGTTGTTTGTCATTCAACTGTAGTTGGATATACATTACTTTTCTTAAATGCCTGCGTTTGAGTATAAGGATTGCTATTGCGACAATGATTATTGATAATGTAATTTGTAGCATGGAATACTCCTTTGATTGATGGTAAGAATTATATGGTGGATGATAAATTATTATGCAATTAACGATTGGGTTTATCTGGTCACTAGGGGATCTAAATAATCAAGGGAAAGTATGGATATGCCGCGCCGGGTATACTACTTTCAATCGACACTCCCCTAAAACTGATCTCTAAACAAACCTCGACCACTCCAAGTGTCCGTAGGAAAAAGAAAATGTTTCAGACTTTACGCCTGAGGAAGTCTTCTAAGAGTATGAACACAGAATCAGTCAAGGAAGTGAATCTCTTTATAATGTGGCAGAAACACCAGCTTCAGATATATATCGCCCCCAGGGCTCAGTATACAGTAAACTTCCGGGCGCAAACCCTTCACTCCTCTAAGTTTCAAATCACTAAATCTTTGACCACTCAATAACCTCGAACATCCCAAAGGTGGAGAGGTATAGACTCCATGGAAACCTGCTAATGTTATACCCCCTAACAAGAGTAATCTACTAAAGACTCCTCTTCCCTAACAGGAGAAAACTACCGGACACCAGAATGGTTACTCACTTCCAAGAAAGAAAGTTAGCATCCAAGGAAGGAAGTTATCTATCCTTGAAATGAGAGAGACTCTTGAAGGCGGCTCATGCCGCCAAAGGGGTGGTCGTTTCGAAAAGCAAGTATTGAATGGAGGTTTCGCAGTAAACTTACTATTCTCTATAGTGAAATCAAGAGTTTGGTGCGAAAATCACACGGAGCCTTTGCTTAGTTAGAATGCCATCATCTAAGTGGCTGGAGTTCAACAACGTCATATGGGCTGGCGATTATGGCTCTTCAGGACCTGGCAGCTTTCTCAGTTCTGATCGAGGTAAATACATGACGGAGACTTCTATTTCCCCTAACCCACCAGCACTTGCCACATTCCTTGAAGGTACCCGGGAGTCCTGTAACGTCTGCTCATAACTGGAGAGTTCACGAACTTTATTTCTCAGATTGAAAAGTGGACTTTCTCCTGGTAAAAGTTCATAACTAAGAACCTCATCTAGTTTCCGAATTAAGCGAACATATGGCATCTGTGCCAATATTATGCTAGTACTGACCGATAGCTGAATACCTTCACTCTGTAATAATTTAGTTAGTGTCTGATCCCCGACAATATCATAGCCACCGATTCCGTTGATCTTATTTCTTTTAGTAATAAATAGGGAGTTGAGATATTCAATAAAATTAAACTTCCTATCAGTCGGTTCACTATATCCTTTCCAAAGGTCAACACTCTCTTCTATATCTTCCTTGGTTAGTCTTTGCTTCTTTGAGTAATATGCATGAAATTTAGCAGGGAAAAAGTAGTCCTCATATAATGACCGGTGCTTTAAAACATCTATTTGCACATCCAGTTTTCTTGCAATTTTAAGCCCAGAAAGGAAATCTAATTTTCTCATGAAAGTATTATATGGTCTCGAACCTTTCTTCTTCAGTAGTAAAATCTTTACAACTAGCTCTGCGGGATAACCATCCATTATTAGGTTATATGCCTCTTCCATATAAGACATGGATTTTCTATCTACGAAACAGAACGAGTACATTTTAGCTTTGTAGCTATCTTTTAATAAAGTATTGTCTAAAACTTCTAATATCTTCTTATTCATTATCTTAGATACATCTAAGCCAGAACAATATGCTGTAAATAGCTCAGTGAAATACCTCATTAGAATTAACGGGTCCTCTGAAATTTTTGTTTCTATTATGTCTCCAATTAGTTCTTGGAATTCCTTAAGATCAATTTCATTGGAAACTAAATCCTCATAATCAACAATCTTTACCCTGCAATTAGCCAACTCCACGTAAAACTGTTCGGTATATTTCATACTTTGTTCTAATTTAGAATTTAACATGTTTATCAGTTTATTCCTAATGGAGTCTTCTGATATTCTAATCTTTTTTTGCATCTGAGAGTAATAAAGATGTTCCGCTTTTCCCTTAATTGAATTAAGATAGTCTATTATTGATAAGCCCTCATTGATACTTAATTCATTGTCGTATCCTTCTAATATTAATGGAATTTCCCTTTCCAATCTTGAAGTTTCATTTTGGATATAATTAGACAGTACATTGAAATCTATTTCTGACTCTGGTCTATCTTTGCGCAATTCATAAATATTATCAGTACTAATACGAAATCTGCCAAGTAATTGTCTTTTTACCCAATAGTGTCTTTGCCTAAATAAGTTGACCAAAAATAAGGTTAACAACTATGGCAAAAATAACAGATTATAGCACACTGAGTAAAAGAGAAAAAATAAATCGCTATTTTAGTGAAGATATAAAAAAAAGGGTT
>Ga0209163_1000385_pt1 | contig 89012 bp, 78 predicted proteins | sample MTBAKSrepl2MetaG_FD_187457 | JGI IMG/M metagenome (GOLD analysis project Ga0209163, IMG submission 187457) | Enrichment culture microbial communities om Arthur Kill intertidal strait, New Jersey, USA, that are MTBE-degrading - MTBE-AKS2 (Arthur... | ecosystem: Environmental > Aquatic > Marine >...
GTACTCCCGAGGCGCAATTCGGGAGAGGAAAAAAGTCCAGATGTACGCCCTACATATGAGACAGAAAGTATAAAAATTCAAAATGAAAGGACAGTCCTCTTGAGCGAAGCGAAAAGGACAGCGTACTGTTGCGATTACATCGCAACTCCCATGAAATCTCCGATTTTATGTGATCCAGAGGCGTAATTCGGATGACAAAGATGAAAACTATTATCCACGGGCAAGCTAAAGATATTGGGTTGGCTTGCTCATTTTTTAGCCCGCATAGTGGAAACTTAATATCAGTGTTTATAAATTAGTTCTCTTTGAACGAAAGTCTCGATTGGCCAGGTTTTCAAACACTGCACCTAAATTGGATATAGCCACAGATCAGAGAGACAGATAATAGAAGATCCCACCTAATAGAAGACCCCGCATATGGAAAAAATTTCAGGAAAAAAGCCCGGATGGCACTATAATTCGCTTCAATCGGCTCTTTAAGGGAAAGAAATACCAGATTAAAGGTTCTAATCTCCTTTTTTCTCGAATACAATTTCTGGAATAATTGCAGTGGTCAAGCAGTAATAACATGGACAACGCTGCTTTGTAATCTCGTTAAATCTTTCGATTTCTTCCATGCTCATTTCAGAGTCTACCACGATTTCGAATTTGATGGATTCATAGATAGGAATTACAGGCTCCTGAAAAATTCCAAAGCTTGCACTTAGATCCATGTCAGCCCTGACCTTAATCTTAAACTGATTGAGTACTATACCTTCCATTGCAGTCCATTTAGCAAAAGTAGCTGCAAAACAGGATGCTATTCCATAAAGGCCATACTGAACAGGATTGGGAGCAGTCCCACCACCTCCGAGAGCTATGGGCTCATCCGATTGGATCAAGAACTCTCCTCCTTTTTCAGATTTTATCTTTGTGGAAAATTGAGGTCCTGTCTTGCCAATCTCCCAGTTTCCTTCAAACTCAATAACCTTTTTAGCTTTAGAGGGATCATTTCTTGCTTTTTGAAGAGTCTCACCAAAACTATCAACTTCTACCCTATTTATTATCACTTTTTCACCCCGTTTCTGAAATAACTTTTGTAGATATTAAGATTTCAGAGTAATTTCCAGATATTTTTAAAACGACCTATATTGACAGAAATTAACAAAGTTTGCAATTATAAATTTACAGCATACACTATAAAAAATATTTGTAGCTAATAAAAAAGAATCAGCATTAAACTACAGGAAAAAGTTGGAATTAAAGATACCAGAATAGTTATCGTATTTCAATCAGCCTGGAAAAAAGAGAAACGAATATAGTTTGACTATAGTCCAATCTCAATTATTCCACACATGGATTTTAGTAAAAAATACCTCCAGTTCTCACTGTTACAATTAAATTTTTTTAGTTCAGCCAGGAAATATAAGAATATTTCTATTTGATTTTCCCAAGACTTTTGCTATCATGTCGAGATATAAAAGGCCAGACTTGAGGTTCAATAATTAAAACTACACGATTTTTACGCCAAAATTAGATTGAAAATACCTTCCTGCTTACTCTCCGAGATGAGAATAGGAAGAATATATTTATTTCATAAACTGTTTCTAGTATGCATAATTAACGGCATTCTATTCAGGATTATTCTATTTTTGAGGAATTTTCATGATCACAAAAGAAGATGTAGAACACATCGGCTGGCTTGCCCGCATTGAGATCAATGAGCAGGAAACAGTCGAGTATATGGAAAAACTTAACTCAGTTTTGGAGTATTTCGGGCAGCTCGATGAGTTGCCGACCGAAGATGTTGCTCCCACATACCATGTTGCTGAGATCTACAATGTATTCAGGGAAGATGTGGTGGAAGAATGCCTTTCGCAGGAAACCGTTCTTGCAAACACCGAACACAAACAGGATGGGGCTTTCAGGGTCCCGAAGATCGGCTGAGGAGATGTTTTGATGGCAAAATGGATGAGTGTTGCACAGGTTAAAGAGAATATCAGGGAAAGCTCAGCCGAAGAAGTAACAGCCAGATACCTCGAAGTTATCGGGAAGAGCAAAATCAACGGTTATGTAACGGTTTCCGATAAAGCCCTCGAACAGGCAAAAAAGATCGATGTTGAAGGGCACGAGGGCCCTCTTGCAGGCGTGCCAATCGCAATAAAAGATAACATTTCCGTAGTCGGGCTGCCAAACAGCTGCGGCTCGAAAATCCTTGAAGGCTACGTTCCTCCTTTCAACGCACACGTAATTGAAAAACTTCTTGCAGCCGGAGCCGTAGTCCTTGGAAAAACCAACATGGACGAATTTGCAATGGGTTCTTCCACGGAAACCAGCCATTACGGGCCGACTGCAAACCCCTGGGACCTTGAGAGGGTACCCGGAGGGTCTTCCGGAGGCAGTGCAGCAGTTGTTGCAGCCGGAGAGGCTCCTTTTGCCCTTGGTTCTGACACCGGCGGATCAGTACGCTGTCCTGCGGCTTTCTGCGGGGTTGTGGGGCTTAAACCAACCTATGGGGCAGTTTCAAGGTACGGGGTTGTGGCTTACGCAAATTCCCTTGAACAGGTCGGACCTCTCGCAAACAACGTGGAAGATATTGCAGTCCTCATGGATGTTATAGCCGGTTACGACAGGAGAGATTCCACTTCAATTGACAGTAAAACCGAATACCAGAAAGCTCTTGTTGACGATGTGAAGGGCCTGAAGATAGGGGTTCCTCAGGAGTTTTTCGGAGAAGGAATTCATCCTGGAGTGGAAAAAGCCGTATGGGACGCAATACACAAATTTGAGAGCCTCGGAGCCACCTGGCAGGAAGTCTCGATGCCCAACATAAAGTACGCCCTTGCTTCATACTATATCATTGCAATGAGTGAAGCGTCCTCAAACCTTGCCCGCTTTGACGGAACACGTTACGGGTTCAGGGAGAGTGCCGAAAACTGGCACGCAATGGTCTCAAAGACCAGGGCCGAAGGTTTCGGAACCGAAGTCAAGAGAAGAATTCTCCTCGGTACCTATGCCCTTTCTGCAGGTTATCACGATAAGTACTACCTCAAAGCCCTGAAGGTAAGGACTCTTGTCAAGCAGGACTTTGATAAGGCTCTCTCAGCAGTTGACCTGCTTATGGCGCCGACCATGCCCAACCCTGCTTTCAGGATAGGGGAAAAGATTGAAGACCCGCTTACCCTCTACCTCTCGGATGTAAACACCTGCCCGATCAACCTTGCAGGCGTACCTTCAGTTTCCGTACCCTGCGGCTTTACTGAGGGACTGCCGGTGGGGCTCCAGATAATGGGCAAACCCTTTGACGAGCCCACTGTCCTGCGTGCAGCCTATACTTTCGAGCAGAATACCGATTACCACACAAAGAGACCTCCGGAGGTGGCGTAAATGGTCTACGAAAACCCTGATGGCATAAGGATCGGGCTTGAAATCCACGTCCAGCTCAACAAACTCAAGACCAAAATGTTCTGCGGCTGTTCTACCGATTACCACAATGCAGCCCCAAACACTCACACCTGTCCGATCTGTCTCGGCTTGCCCGGAACACTTCCGGTCCTGAACAAAAAAGCCGTGGAAGCAGCAATTAAGGTGGGACTTGCTCTTGAAGGAGAGATTGCAGAAGAGACCCAGTTCCACAGGAAGAACTACTTTTACCCTGACCTGCCCAAAGGTTTCCAGGTAACCCAGTATGATTTCCCCATTGTTAGCAAGGGAAAGGTTGTGATCGAAGGCGAAGACGGGGAACATGTAGTCGGAATTACAAGGGCTCACATGGAAGAAGACCCCGGAAAGCTTGTGCATATAGGGAGCATCGAAAAGTCCAAAGGTGTCCTTATAGACTACAACAGGTCAGGCATGTCCCTGATCGAAACCGTTACCGAGCCAGATATGAGGAGCCCCAAGGAGGCCCGAAGATTCCTTGACAAGTTCAGAAACATCCTCGAATACCTGGACGTCTTTGACGGAAATCTCGAAGGGGCTATGCGTGTCGATGCAAACGTCTCGGTCCACTGGGGAACCAGGGTTGAGGTCAAGAATATTTCTTCCCATAAAGGAGTGGAAAGGGCTCTTCTCTATGAGATTATGCGCCAGAAGAACGTGATCCGCCGCGGAGGAAAAATAGTGCAGGAGACCCGTCACTTCGATGAAGGACGGGGAGTTACCATTTCCATGAGGACAAAAGAAGAGGCAGAAGACTACCGTTACTTCCGTGAACCTGACCTTATGCCCATGCGTGTAACTGACTGGATTCCTGCAATCAGAGAAACCCTGCCAGAACTTCCGGACGCCAAACGTACCCGCTTCATGGAGCAGTACGGCATCACGGATATGCACGCAAGAGCCCTTACGTCCAAGATCATGCTCGCCGACTTCTACGAAGGAGTCTGTGCGAAAGGTGTTGACCCGAAGATTGCAGCCACCTGGACTGCCGACGTCTTCCTCGGGGAGCTGAATTACCGCGACCTTGCGATCTCTTCTTACGATGGCAAGACAATCGGCTTCATCCACGCAAAAGACCCTGAGGTGGAGAATTCCTTCAAGGTCCAAGACATGGTAGAACTGGTCACCCTTTTTGCCGAAGGCAGGGTAAGTGACAGGGCTGCAGTTGAAGTCATCCGTACCATTCTGGACGGCACGGAGGAAAAAACTCCCTCTCAGATCATCGAAGAAAAAGGTCTTTTCAAAGCCGAAGATGACATTGTCACGAAGTCTGTTGCTGAAACAATTGCCGAAAACGCAGCTGCAGTGCAGGACTATCTTGGAGGAGCAGAAAAGTCCCTGAACTTCCTTGTAGGACAGGTCATGAAAAAGACGAAAGGCACGGCAGACGCAAAGACTGCACGCGAACTTATTCTCAAGGAACTTAAAAGGTAACCCGGCAAGGTTTACCTTTTTTGATTATCTTTTTCAATACTTTTATTTCATTTTTTAACTTGATTTCCTGGCTCGATTTCTTTAGCCCGATTTCTTTAGCCTGGTTTTTGATTTTATTCCAGTCGCTAATTTTTAATAAAGGTCAGGCCTCCGATCTTCAAGAATAGAGCCAGTTTGTCTGATTTCTTTTGCCTCTTCCAGATTAATTTCTCCAAGAAGAACGCACTCTTCTGTTCCGGCTTCTGCCAGAATACGCCCCCAGCCATCGACAATAAAAGAGCCGCCTGGATAGGTTGAATACCTGTCTTTTCCCACTCTGGTACAGGCTATATGCGGCAGCTGGTTTTCAATTGCCCTGGAAATGGACATAATGCGCCAGGGATAGATATAAAAATCCGGCATATAGGCAGCTGAGACCAGAAAGTCTGCTCCTTCAAGGGCCAGTTTTCGGGAAACTTCAGGATACCTGAGTTCATTACAAACTATAAGCCCCATTGTGAGCCCGTGTTTTTGCAGCCTGATGGGAGCTATGCTGTCTCCGGGTGCAAAATATTCCTTTTCAAGACCGTAAAGCTGGACTTTTCGACGGATGCCGGTTAGCTTTCCGGATTCGATGCAGAAACCGAGGTTGTACTGGGGAGGAACCTTTTTTTCCAAACTCACTTTGCCCTTTTCCTTCTGTTCTCTCTTTTCTATCATTGAGCCTGCAAGAATACAGTTATGTTCTCTGGAAAAGTCGCGGAGAGCTTCGAGCGTGGGGCCGGAGGCTGTTTCAGCAACTTCCTCTATGTGGTCATAGCAAAAGCCGGTTGAGAAAACTTCCGGAAATACAAGCAGTTCGGCTTCTTTTGAAACCGCTTCTTCTGCCAGGGAGAGGGCACGCTCAAGGTTTTCCTGCTTCGAACAAAGGGAGATATTCATCTGGATACAAGCGGCTTTCATAATCGTCTCCGTCATTCATGAAACATATCATGAGTATAATTACTTAGATACTTTATGAGGTAATTCTATTTTCTGATTTTAGATAAGGTTTTGCGCTCCAGTATTTTCGCGCTAAGTAATACGCTCCGGTATAGCAGTAGAGGCCCAGAGTCTGGATAACTGCTGCAGACAGCACTTTATTTACATATGTATCCGTGTATCTGTATAGAACAATAAAAAATCATGAAAACTTTTCGTAGGCAAAATATAAGGCATGTGAATCTCAAAATAGGCTTGAAGAAAAAGCTGTCTGCAAGAGAAGAACCTGAACCATTACTGAATTGTGGACTGACCATGAAGGAGGAAAACATCACGGAAGAACCAGTTTCTGATTTTCGATTCCACGCAACGACCCTCGTCTTTAAGTTTCGGGACTTCTTTTTCCCCCGCAGGAAAATCCTGGAAGAGGCCGGGATAAAACCCGGTTTCAAAATTCTGGATTACGGCTGCGGGTCAGGTTCCTATATTCGTGACGCATCCGAAATGGTGGGCCCTTCAGGAAAAGTCTATGCCCTGGATATCAACCCGGTTGCTATTGAGATGGTACGGCATCTGACCTCAATAAAACAGCTGAAAAACATAGAGACCATCCTTTCCGATTACAATACAGGTCTACCCGGCGAGAGCCTGGACACCGTCCTCTTCTATGATACCTATCATACCCTGAACAAACCTGAACTTGTTATGAAGGAACTGCACAGGGTCCTGAAACCCGAAGGAACCCTTTCTTTTAGCGACCATCACATGAAAGAGGAAGAAATCATGGAAAGTGTAACCCGGAAGAGGTTATTCAAGCTGAAAAAGAAAGGCAAAAGGACATATTCCTTTAAAAAGGACGGGAGTTAATTAAGGTACAGGCGTGTACCTGGAGATCTGTTTCCAAAAAAAAATAAAAGAGAGAAATGAAAGAATTGGAACGCAGGAGAAACACAGAGCTTACAGGTCAGGAGATAATTTTCGGTAAATTTTCACTTTTCAAGTGATTTGACTTCCATCGCCTTCTTTTGAGCTTAAGAAGGAGCTGGTACAAATCACTGTAATGGGAAGGTTGTTTTAACATTTAGGAGGTTGGTTTGTTGGATTTTTGGAGGTTAGCTTAATAAATAGCTAGATATTTTGTAGAATGGTTATAGAGTGTTTTAACGAATTCCCTGACCCATTTACAATGCGCTTTTTCCAGGTTCACTTTTCGAGTTCATGCTCTTGTTGCCGGAATGACCCCAAGGCTTTCCATGATTCTCATTTCCGCCGGGGTGACAAACGTACCATTGCCGAACAAAAACCCATGCAAAACGGGTTTTGGAGCCTTTACCTCTACTTTTTCTTTCATATTCTGGATCTCCTTTTCTTGCATTGCGGTTTCCTGTTCACCACAGGATGCCCGGAATCCTATTACCGTGTTTTCATATAAATAATTTTCCCATAGAACGGGCGGACAGCCAGATCTGACAAAAACCCCATAGAAAATAGACTGAAACTTTCCGGATTCAGAAAGACGAACATAAAATTCCTAATTACGGACACAAATCAGAAGGTTTCACTTCACAGGGAGCTGGTACTCGCCTTGAAAAACCGACTTAAAAACCTCAAAAACCTATCAAAAAACTATTCAGAAAACCAATTCAAAAAACAGGTCCAAAAACCATTCAGAAAAACCTATTCAAAAACCTATTCAAAAAAGAAAAAAGGAGGAAATTAATGAGGACTTTGAGGCTTACTGTCCTTTTTTAGATTTGACTCCTTTTAAAACAATAAACTATACTGACCAGCGAGACGAAAGCCAGAAATCCTCCGAAACCTGAACTGGCTGCGGCTTCACTGCTTGCAGATGCAGGTGTTTCTGCTTCAGCCGGGACTTCAGATGAAGTTCCGTTAATCTTTTCACCCTTCTCACTGGAGTTTTCGGTTATTGCTTTTGTCTGCGTGCTATTTTCCTCCTGCATCTGAACGTTGCCGGACGCACTGGACGAAGTATCAGTTCCCACAGTTCCGGTTTCTGCAGTTGCAGGACTTTGTTCTGCGAGAATGACTGTTTTTGCCGGGTAGATCACGTATCCCCCATTGCTTCCTTTTCCCGCATCAGAGGTCCTGAAATACCACTCGTCTGTAATATTGGTCTTCCTGTCAGCATCGACATTAATTGTTATTGCGTCGGTGTTTGACATTACTATCAGGTTTTCAAGAGCCTGATCCACTTCGAAATTGCCAAACTCGTCCCCGGATTCGATTGAAAGAGGCCTATCCTTATCTATCAGCCATGTGTACTTGAACACTGCAAAATCGGTATCCGCACTTGCAAAAACAGAATCCACAAAGGTAACGAAATAAATATGTGAGGCATTGTCTCCGAATTCGTCATCTGCAGTAAATATCCTGTCATCTACAGTACCATCCATGGATATTACCGCAGTATCCAGTTCCTTATCATTCCTGTAAAGCGAAAAATAACATTTGTTGCCGTCAACATCAATCCCGTTCAGAGTAAGGCTGTACCCGCCGGCAATATCCCAGGTCTCCCCTGCTTTGAGGGTTTTTTTGTCGCTCTCATCCTGCTGGTACAGCATCCTGGCAAGATGCGTTGCATCATTGTCAATAGTGCAGTAGGGTTTACCAAACAGATGCATCATGTAAAAGAATGTTACCTTTGTTACATTTTCTTCTTCGGAGAACACCTTATACTTCGAAGGGAACTGTTTGGTAGTATAAAAGAGTTCACCCTCATCGATTGTGCTGGCTGAAGGATTTTCTTTCCCGAGGGCAGGGCTGTTTCCCTTGTCCTCAAAATAAAGATGCTCACCAGACCCGTTAATGAAATTACTGTACTTGTTTGCATTGAAGGAAAAAGCTGCGAAAGTTCTGAAATCCCACGAAATATCCCGGGAATCCGTGCTCCCGGTATCAAGGGGAGTGCCCCTGATTTCAACCGACGCAGCAGTACACGTTCCTGCCAACGCAAGGATTAACGTTAGCACAAAGATAGCCAGAGCTACAGCTTTAAATCTCTTTAAGTTCATAAAAATTCTCCACTAGCTTTTAATTTTTGTATTTTATGTTCAGACTTTTATCTTGAAAGTAAAATTCAGGCGATTGCACCCTTTTCTGTTATTTAGAAATTTATATTCAGTGGGACAATTTTCTCAATGTTTTAATTTAGTTTCAGTGTATTATTTCCCCCGTAAGGGCAGACACACTTTCCTTTTCATATCTTCGATTTCCCGGACAGCTACCTTTACCCCATAGACCGAGGACATCATCTTGCCGGTTACAACCGTTTCAACTGCTCCCAGCGCAACCAGCCTGCCCCCGGCCAGAGCTGCAGCTCTGCTGCCCACCAGAAAAGCATGATCCGGCATGTGGGTGTTCATTACAATGGACATCCCCAGAGAGGCTAGTCTCTGCACGGTCTCCAGCACAAGGACCTGGTTGCCAAAATCAAGGTGGGAAGTCGGCTCATCCAGTAAAAGCAGAGAAGGCTTCTGGACAAGAGCCCGGGCTATCAGCACCATTTGACCCTGCCCGCCACTGAGACTGGCAACCGGCCTTTCCGCAAGCTCCGAAAGCCCTACCACTGCAAGCGACTCCCTTGCAAGCTCCATATCCTCTGCACGGGGGGATGCAAACATGGAAAGATGAGGAGCCCGACCCATTACCACGAAATCCAGCACGGTAAAAGGAAACACAACCTCATTCTGCTGGGGCACGTAACCTATATGCCTGGCAATTCCCTTTGCCCCGAGAAAAGCCGTATCCCTGCCCAGAATTCGGACAGACCCGGCAGCCGGCTTGAGAATCCCTGCAATGCACTTGATCAGTGTGGATTTTCCTGCCCCGTTCGGACCCAGGATGCACATAACCTCTCCCTTTTTTAACGAGAAAGAGACGTTCTCAAAGACCGGTCCGTTTCCATAGGAAAAAGCAAGGGAGTTCACTTCCAGCATCAATTCCATCCCATGCGCCCCCTCCGGATAAGATATGCAAACAAAGGAGCTCCTACCAGGGAAGTGAGGATTCCCAGGGGGATTTCCGTAGCGACAATTGTCCTTGACAGATCATCCACAAGCAGCATAAACGAGGCCCCGATGACCATGCTCATGGGCAGCAGGCGGCTGTAGTTGGGACCAACTATCATCCTTGAGATATGAGGCACGACCAGCCCGACCCAGCCAATCACACCGCTGATGCTGACCGCTGCTGAAGTTAAAAGGGTTGCACAAACAATAATAATCAGGCGCATTTTTTCGACGTTCATCCCCAGGGCTTTAGCTTCCTCATCTCCGAGGGAGAGGATATTGATCCGCCATCTGAGAAGAAACAGCACCAGAGCCCCGACAAACATGGGTAACACTATGTAGAGCAGGTCCCCGTACCTGACAGTAGCAAGGCTTCCCATGAGCCAGAATACTATCGCGGGAAGTTCATCATAAGGGTCTGCCACATATTTTACCAGGGAGGTAAGCGCCGTGAAAATAGAGCTCACGATAATTCCGGAAAGCACGAAGACCAGAGTTCCCGTACCTTTACTGGCTTTACCCATACTTATGGCAAGAAACATAGCCAGCAGTCCGAAAGCAAAAGCCATCAGCTGTATAAGCAGGTAATTATCCCAGAGCAGTATTGCCAGGCATGCTCCGAAACCCGCGCCTGCACCCACTCCCAGGATATATGGAGAGACAAGAGGATTCCTGAAAATTCCCTGAAAAGAGGCTCCGGCTGTGGAAAGTGCCGCTCCTACCAGCAAAGCTGCAAGTATCCTGGGCAGCCTTACATTGAACAGGACCGTGTGTTGAGTGGAAACCGAAGCAGGGGTGCCAAAAAAGAGAGATGAAAAAGCTTTCATACTCTCGTCCACAACCGCTGAGACCGGAGTCTGATATCTCCCTACGAAAAGGGAACCTATGAGCAAGGCGAGGGGTAACACATACACCAGAGCAGTGCGGGAATACCTGCAGTCAAACATGAGTACACCTCAAAACATGCCCGGGCCATATCCCTGAAGAAGGCCTGTGAAAAGATCTGTTAGGCGTGGCTTCCCCAAACGGCATGCCATAAAACTGCAGGTAGAACTCATCTGCTTCTTTTTCCAGGTCAATTCCAGAGTTTTCGGGATGCAGTTTGTCTGCTATGTACATGAGCCCCAGTATCCAGCGGGGGTTTCCGAAATCCCAGGAGGGAGGGACTTCATAAACCCGCTGCTGTTTTACAGCGTCCGCATGTATGCCGTATTGCCGACAGAGGGCATAGAACTCATCGAGTGGGCGGGAAAGGAAACCGGAGATGAAAATAGTATCAGGATTATTTTCATTGATAAAGGAGGGAGAAACATTCACACCCGGTTTGCCTTCCTTTTGAAGCTGCTTATTGATGCTCACACCTCCGGAAAATGTCACAAGGTTGTTTTCCATTCTCCCGGCGTTCAGGGCAAAGAGAGGAGAGCCCATGCAGTAATACACCTTATGACCACCGTTTTCTGCTGCAAGGGAACTGACAAGTTCCAGGCGTGTACGGATAAAGGAAATAAGCTCTTCTCCTTTTTCCGGCACATTTGCCTTTTCCGCAATTAGCCTGACAAAGTCAAGATAAGCGTAAGGCTGCTGGATCATATGGTGCACCTGCATAAGGGTCCCGGAATCGGAGATTTTTCTCCAGACATCTATTAACCTGGAATCGTCCAGTATTCCCAGACATGTAATTACTCCATGGACCATCCCGAAAGCCCGGCTTATTCTGTACCCGCCCATGAAACCTTCCTCATTGAAGCGTTCAACTGCAGTTGTCCCTTTAACGGGCACAGTCTTTCCGCAATCACAGGCATAAGTTACCCAGGGTCTTACAGGCCTGGAACCCATGGGCCCGTAGAACTCCCGCTCTGCCAGAAGACTCCGGCATTCGGGACAGTACGTATTCAATAATTCCGTACCCGGGGAATTGAAGAGATAAACATAATCCACATACTTGCGCAGATCAGCGCACAGGCTCTCCGCCTCTCCTACGGAGGGTTCAAGCTCAATAGGAGCATCCCCGAAGGGGATGAATCTCATGACCTGGACCGGAATGGAAGGGGAGATATCGGACACTGCTTCTGCAACTTTTATCACGTCGGCCTCATTTCCCCTCGAATAAACGACCGAAGTTTCAACATGTACACCCATGTCAAAAAGCCGGGAAATATTGCGGAAAACGGGAGCCGATGAAGGAACACCGCAGTTTATGTAACTCCGATCAGAATAGCCTTTGATTCCGACATTCATGAAATCCACAAGCTGCCCAAGCTTGTTCAAAGTCTCACCTGTGAAATAGCAGTTTGTGGAACAGCCTGCGAGCAAACCCTGTTCTTTTGCCTGCACTGCAAGGTCCCTGAAAAGGTAATAATTTGCAGCAGGCTCATTCAGTGTTGAAACCACGCCCAGACACCCCTGCTGCATGGCTCTTTCCACGACCTGGGAGGGAGTTAAGGTGGAACGGGAAAGAGATTTGCCCGATGCCAGCAAGCGAGCCACGCACCCGGAACACTGGAAATTGCAGCCCGTGCCGAAGACCTGAAGGAACTTACCTGAGGGATAATAATGAAGCAAAGGAATCGTTTCTATGGAAACAGGATATGCTCCAAGGTATCCCATCCCAGGGTCCTGGACTATGGTATCGCCGGTACAGACATAAGTCCCGCACCTTCCACTGCTGTATTCATTGATTTCACACCCGAACTCGCACACATTACACTGCATTTTTTTAACCTCCCTTAATCTCCTTGCTTAAGACCATCCAGAAGCCCGAATCATCCTGCACCACACGGCAGGGAATGGCTGTCTGCCTCCCGGCTTCCTGCATAGCCTGAAGGTTTTCCGGACTGAGGCGTTTTTTTGAAGCGGTATGCCAGTCCGGGTCTATTTCGACCATTTTCTCAGAGATTTGGGCTTTCAACTCCTTCGTGCCGAAACCACCCCCTATCCAGGCCTGTCCGCCCGGAGCAAGGACGCGGGAAATTTCCCTGAAAGCCACAGGCAGGTCTTTCCAGAAAAATACGGAGCCGCGACTTACTATGAGGGATGCGGAGTTATCCCTGAAGGGGAGCAGGTGGACATCGGCCTGCAAAGGAACAACTTTACCTGAAAGGCAGTGGCGGTGAGCTTTGTCCTTTGAAAGCCTGCACATCTCCGTTGAGAAATCAACACCATAAACCTGCATATCCGTGAGTTCCGCAACCGCGATCCCGAGGGATGCGATACCGCACCCCAGGTCAAGGCATATTCCCTGATTTATCCTGCTTTCTTCGACGATATGAGCCGCTATTACAGGATAGATGGGTGCAAAGATGTGCTCGGCAATATAGGGAAACCCGGGAGATTTTCCCTTCTCGTTCACGTTTTTGCCTCTGCTGCAGGGTTAAGGAGCGTGTTCAGTTCTTCATCCGTGAGGTCGTAGTGGAAGAATTCCGAATAGAACTCATGGGTCAGCTCGGAGAGATCCATATCTGCAAAAAGGTCAGGATACAGCATTTTTGCAGTCCAGGCAGTCCCTATGATAAGGTGAGGACCCTGGGGCCTGTCGATCCAGCAGAAAGGATTCTGAGGAGCAAGATATACCCGCTTATTCTGGACAGCATCCACACTTTCCCAGAGGGAGTCGGAATATACGCTTGAGTAGAACTGCGGATTGGAAGTGATGATCACCTCAGGGTTCCAGTCCATGACCTGCTCTATTGAAACCTGGGTCATGCCGTTCCCCGGAGTGAGCGGACAGTCGGCAACATTGACACCCCCACAGATATCAATAACCTGGGAGTGCTGAGAACCTGAAGGGTCGGTCATCAGGCCTTTTGGGCCTTCGGCATAGTAAACCCGTACTTTTTCATCTTCGGGAATGTCTTTTACAGTGCTGTTGATCTCATTGAGGATTGAACTGCGGAACTCGATCAGTTTTTCCGCCTGGACTTCACAGTCAAGCAGCTTGCCCACGTATTCGATAGTGGGATCGGACTGTGTCACGAAGATGATGGAGTCATTAATAGCAACCACCGGAATGCTGCCGAAACTTTCCTGCCTGCGTTCTATGGCTTCATTGATTTGTCCGTCCGTGGTGTATCCTTCAATTACAATGTCAGGGTCCATGCTGATTATAGTTTCATAGTTCCCGGTCTGGGTCCCGAACCAGCCCCCTATGACTGGCAGACCTGTGTAATTTTCATCCATAAAAGGTTGGGTAAAATTATTTTTGAAATTCCAGCCTGCAAGTTTGTCCGGTGCAAGCATATAAACAAGAATAGTCGAAGGAGGAGAAGTGGCTACGACCGAGGAGATCTCCGCCGGCACAGTCAGCTGCCTGCCCAGCATATCGGTAATCTGCACGGTACCTGAATTCTGAAGCACAGGGCTTGAGTTCGGAACAGCCTGCTGGTCCGTACTTTCTGCACACCCACAGGAAGCAACAGCCAGAACCAGCAGAGAGAGTATCAATATTGTACCTATTTTTCCACGCATAGAAATCCCTACAGACTTTTGATGGTTTAATAGTTATGTTCGGATGAACATAATGATATAAAAGTATATTCAGTTATTAAATAGATATACAGTTACTGAAACTGGAAAACGCTAATGAATCTGTTTTTTAAAGAGTTTCTGCGTTTTTACGGCATACTGAGGGTTTTCAGCGAATAATTTCATTATCGATTTTCTGGAATATTCTCAGTACGCATAGTAGGAAAACGGTAACCTATTTCCGAGTAATAGAATAAATAGATTTTGTTTTTAGGACAGTTAGAATTTATATTAGAACATATCGAGGAGCAGGAAAAATCACAACCATATGAATCGCTTGATATCGAATCCTGGACATTTTAAACTAAATGACAGGAAATATCTGTACAATGCTGAAAAAAGGAAAAGAAAAGATAAAAGAAAAACACGGGATCAAACCCCGAAATTACCCTGAGAATCATTCAACTCGCTCTCCCCTTTTCAAACTCTTTCCTCACTTCAATCGGTACCCTGTTAAAAGGACAGCTAAAATAAATACAGCGGGAGCACTCATACCGCCATATTGTCAGTAAGAAAAGCAAAATGGAAATGGAATAAGCCCCCAGCAGAAACGGCTCTTTCAAAAGCCAGGGAAGCGGAAAGAGAATCACGATTATGAACCCCAGCGTGGTAACAGCAAGCTCGAATTTGCCCGGAGGGTACGGCCTGGACCTGAAATGCCTCGGCCAGCCCCAGTTCATCATGCACCTTAACCGTTTTCCTTTTCCTCCATAGTAAGGACAGTGAGTGCAGAAAAAACGCTGCTCCAGAATATTGAAGTGGAAAAAAACTATGAAAATATAGGCAAGAAGCCACCCTGTTGAACTTATGCCGATCGCAAGCCCCGCCGAAAACAGAATAACAAGGGTCACAAAGTTCCAGTAAAGAAAGTCCTTAAACTCATGCTTTACTCGCAGGGAAGCACATCTGCCTGAACCTGACTCCCGAATCCCTTTTCCAGAAAGCTCAAAGTTCCCGGAAAGCCTATCCCCTTTCTCAAACTCTTTTTTGACATCTGCAGACACCCGATTCATAGGACACTCGAAATTAAGGCACCTTACGCACTCATACCGCCGGGCTGTCAGGAAGAATAACGCCCAGGAAACGACATAAGCCCCCAGCAACAGAGGATCCCTGACCAGCCAGTAAACCGGAAAGAAAAACATGGGCAGGGCTCCAAGCACAGTCATCGCCTTTTCAAATGGGCTGTGAGGGCCGGGACGGGCTTTGAAAATCTTGGGCACTCCCGAAAGCATCATGCACTTTACGCAGCCCTTGCTCCTTATGTAGTAAAGGCAGTGGGTGCAAGCAAAGCGAAATTCAATTACCAGAAAGAAAAAGAGAGCTATTCCGATGTAAACTGCAACCCATTTGAGGGAATCCCGGGCAATTGCAATTGAACCGATCAGGAAGGGGATCATATTGAAGAAGTTCCAGTAAAGGCGGTCTCTGGCAGAGTGCTCTGTTTTGAGGGGAAGCGGGATGCCTTGGGATGACATGGAGGAGTTTTTGGGGAGGAAAGGTAAAAAGGTTATGATTTACTGGAGTTCTGCTCGAAAATTGTCCTGTATAGGAGACTAATTTTAGGGATATTTGGTCTTGTATAGAAGACCAATTTTGCCTTATTCTGGTCTTCTATAGAAGACCACTATGAAAGAGATCCTGTGTATCTCAACTCAATCCGGTAAAAGGCAAACCGAAAATCAGAGCAAAAACTTCACCCGGGCTGTGTGAATAGCTTACTCCCGTCTGTCCTACCCCGTTCGCTTGCGAACGGCCTGAACCTGTAAGTTTTTCGTAACTAGATAAAGTCTATGGGGATTTAACAACCAAAGATTTATTCGTTGTTGAGAAGGAAGCACTAGAAGCTTTCAATATGAGTAATCTTCATAATTGACATCATACGTAAAAAAAGAAGGTCCAGGACTGTCATCATAAGGATAACTTATAAATTCAACTCCTTTAATATCTTCAAACCTACAGAATTTACACCTGAAATAACTTCTTTTCACAAGCTCTTCGCGCCCCCTACTTTCTGATCTTATAATATCCGGCTTTTTAGATTCAATATATGCACCTGTCTTACCACATCTTTTGCAAGGGATTTTTTCAAGGGAAGAAAATTTCATCTTTTTACCTTTTTTCGTATCAAATCCTCCATAATTTTTTCGAACATTTATATATCCACAGGATCTGCAGCCCCAGTAGCGTGTTGCCTCTATCCTGTAATTTTCCGGAGTGCTTATTTCTTTAAAATCCGGCTTATCGGTTTCACGACAGATGAACTCCTTTCCGCAATTATTGCATTTGGCATTTCTGTAATACTCTGCAATATAAGAGAACTGAAACTTCAACTTCATTGCTAATAGTCCAAGAATAAAAAGTAGAGCAATTAAAAAAGTCCCCAATTTTGGGGTTTGATATATTAATGTTAAAACAAAAAACAATAGTATCCATGTTATGATGAATATAAAAAGAGGTATTTTTCCAACGCTAGAAATAAAAGGCTCATCAAAGAGTTTGGTAAAATCAAGAGCGAAATCTTTTAGAAAAAAGCCTTTTTTAAAATCGCCTTTGTGAGTAATAATATGAGTATTTGAAGAAGGTATATACTGAATAGTCGCGAGGTATTCCTTACCGGATTCATGTTTTACAAGCTTTTTGAATTCGAGAGTTTGACCCAATTTGACCCAACTCAATTCAGACAATTATATTCTAAAAGAACGCTTACTCTCAGATAAACGTATGTGAACATAGATAATCGGATTATATAATAATTTCTGCGTGCTATAGAAGTAAAAAGTTACAGACTAGATAGCATGGAGTAGTCACATGCCCAGAATAAAACTCTACATCGCCTGCAGCCTTGACGGCTTCATAGCCCGGGAAAACGGCAGCATCGACTGGTTAACCGAATATGAAAACAACCCTGGAACCGACTACGGATATTCCGAATTCTACTCCTCGATCGGCACAGTCCTTATGGGCAGAAAAACCTACGAGCAGGTCCTGGGCTTTGGAGTATGGCCTTACGGGGAGAAGAAAACGTATGTTTTTACCAGACAAAAAGAACCCCTGCGACGAGAGAAAAATGTAGAATTTGTTTCCGGGGACGTCGGGGAATTTGTGCGCCAGCTGAAGGAAAATACTGATGAGGATATCTGGCTTGTGGGCGGTTCACAGCTTATCAAGGTGTTTCTCGAAGAAGACCTTGCGCAGGATTTGATTGTTTTCGTTGTTCCGATCATTCTTGGGAGCGGGATTCCACTGTTTGACCGGGTTGGAAAGGAGGTCAGGCTCAGGATGATCGATACGGAGATGTATGAGAGTGGGCTGGTGAGGTTGGAATATGAAATTGAAGGGTGACATAAGAAAATAACAAACCATAAAAGGAAAGACATTCAAAAATTGGGATAAGAAACTGGCTTTCGAGTGGTTTGATGGTAATTCCAGATTATCAATCCGTAATGCTCCCTCTGCTAAGATATGCAGGAGACAGCAAAGAGCATCGAATCCGTGATGCAGTAGAACAGTTAGCCGAAGAATTCAGGCTGAGTGAAGAAGAAAGAAAAGAGCTACTGCCAAGCGGCCAGCAAGCTATTTTTAAGAACAGAGTCGGATGGGCTAATACTTATCTGAAAAAGGCCGGACTGCTGGACTCCGGAAAAAAGGGATACTTTTCCATTACCCGGAGAGGGTTGGATGTTCTTAAAGAAAGACCTCTTTCCATTGATGTCAATTTTTTGAAGCGATATAAGGAATTTAATGAGTTTTACAATAAGGACAAACAGATTTTGATTGATAAACCAGATGTTTCTGAAATAGAAGGAAGAAAAACCCTTGACCCTGAAGAGTCCCTCGAACTTGCGTACCAGAAACTTCACAACGAACTTGTTTCCGAAATTCTCTCTACAACTAAAAAATGCTCACCTACTTTCTTTGAATCACTGGTCGTTGATGTCCTGACAAAAATGGGATACGGAGGTTCGAGAGCCGATGCAGGAAAAGCGGTTGGCAAAAGCCACGACGGCGGCATTGACGGCATCATAAAGGAGGACAGGCTCGGGCTTGATGTAATCTATATACAGGCAAAAAGATGGGAAGGCACAGTACCAAAACCTGAAATCCAGAAATTCGCCGGAGCCCTGATAGGAAAGAAGGCAAAGAAGGGAGTTTTCATAACGACCTCGAATTTTTCAAAAGAAGCTATCGAATATGCCGACTTTACGGGAAATATCGTCCTTATCGACGGGGAGATGCTTGCAAGGCTAATGATCGAGTACGATGTTGGAGTTTCGAAAGTCAAATCATATGAAGTTAAGAAGATGGATACGGATTATTTTGAAGATGGAGTTTTTTAATTACTGAGCTTTTAGCTCGAAAAAGCATCATTCTTTGGACTCTGATCAGCTCTGGAAGTTAAGCATAAGATGTAGCTTGTTGAAGCATGCAACTTGTTGAAACCAAATAAGGAATCAAAAACCTGCAATAATGACGCCTGCTGGAACGGAAAAATCTAAGCTTCATTCACTTTCATGAAAAAAGTTTAATAAAAATTTCTTTCAATAAATAATATATACTTGAAACTCCCATATAATGGTTTGAAATCGAACTAAAAAATAGAGTTCGGAGACAGAATCCAGTATAATAATCTCTAAACCGGGATTCTAACGCTGTTGCAACCTAAAACATTAGAGTTGCACCAGAAGGTGGAATAAGACTTTTTGTAGAAAAATAAAACTTCCCATTTGGGAAATAAATTTTCCATTTTATAGAATCAAAATGTATTTTTGGATAAATCAGGAAATGAAACTGACACAAAAGTACAAACACTCCGGACTGGAGATAAAAAAATATATATCTGTAGCCAAGAAATATACACTTGATACTGTTCAATCAAACTTACAAAAATAAACACAAAACATAGGATCAAAAGACCGAAAACCCAGACATTAGCCTGGGAGGACGTCGTGTGAGAAGTCATGAAAAATATGCTTAGAACCACAGTTCTGCTTGCTTCCCTGACAGGGCTCCTGGTACTTATCGGAGACTACTTCGGTGGAACGGGCGGGATGATTATTGCTTTTCTTTTCGCAGTAATCATGAACTTTGGAAGTTACTGGTACAGCGACAAGATTGTACTGAAAATGTACAGGGCAAGGGAAGTTACCCCTGCAGAGTCCCCGAACCTTCACAAAATTGTTGACGGGCTGGCTCTGAAAGCGAATATTCCAAAGCCCAAAGTATATGTTGTTGATTCCGGAATGCCGAATGCATTTGCAACGGGCAGGAACCCGCAGCATGCGGCTGTGGCTGTTACGACCGGGATTCTCAACCTGCTCTCCTTCGAGGAGATCGAAGGCGTGCTGGCACACGAGCTTGCACACGTAAAGAACAGGGACACCCTGATCAGTGCAGTGGCTGCAACCATTGCAGGTGTTATCACAATGCTGGCTACCTGGGCTCGCTGGGCTGCAATCTTCGGCGGCTTTGGCGGCAGGGACGATGACAATGGAGGCATCATCGGGTTTATCGTAATGGCGGTGCTTGCTCCGCTTGCTGCAACCCTGATCCAGCTTGCAATCTCCAGGTCAAGGGAATTTGCAGCTGACGAAGAAGGGGCAAGGATCTCTAAAAAACCCTGGGCTCTTGCCGATGCCCTGGAGAAGCTTGAATACGGGAACTCCCACTTCCAGCCAAGCATGAGGGACGTTCAGGCAAAAGAGACCACCGCACATATGTTCATCGTAAACCCGCTCAAGGGTGGAGTGCTCCAGTCTCTCTTCAGGACCCACCCGGTAACCGATGAGAGGGTAAAGCGCCTGAGGGCGATGAGATTCTAAAGCCCTCTAAAACATTTTTTACTTTTGCTACCTCTTTTTGCCTTTTGTTTTTTTCTTTAATTCTTGCCTCTTATCTTTGTCTTTCATTTTGTATTTCATTTTTGTCTTTTTCTTACCTCTTGAATAATTTATTCATTTTTCCGATCTAGTTTCCTGTTTAGTTTCCGATCCCATTTCCTTAATCATTTCCTATTTCGTTTCTGACCTCGTTTCCGATCTCGTTCCTCACCTCATCTTCGCTCAGAAAGTTTTTCCGGTATTTTTTTAAATTTGGCGTGCTATATGTTATCAAATTGCACAGGAAATTATAAGACTTCGCAGGAAAAAAGCACTTATAAAAGAAAGTGATAGATAAAGTGGAAAGGATGAATAGCCAATAAAAGACAGTCAGCAAAAGCATCAGTTTATGATGAATGTACTGACAAAAGGTAAGAAACCCGAACCCTCCAAAACAGCAGATTTACCGGTTCTTATTTATCATTTTCAAGAAATATTCGGAAAGGCAAATTAGAGGGTCTGGAAAGTGTTTTCACAATAATAAATTATTATGCAAATTAGATGTAAATTAGTATGTAAATTAGTATGTAAATTAGTATGTAAATTAGATGTAAATTAGTATGTAAATTAGATGTAAATTAGTATGTAAATTAGTATTTTGACCATCAAAAACCTATCCTAATCTGATCCGGGGATTTTCTATGGAAGACAAGTTTGAGATTGGCAGGATCATCAGGGCAAAGAATATCTCTGATGCATGGTACCGCGGGCTTAACATCATCTGGAACCACGGGCAGGTAATTACCGACGAAAGGGGGAGCCAGATCAGGGAATTCATGGACCTGATGGTGGTAATCGAAAACCCCTATACGGACAGGATTCCCGAAGATACCGCCTGGAATGAAGAAAGGCTCGAAGAGTATGCAAAACAGCTGATCTCGGGCGAAAATGCACAGGACTTTGAGTACACCTACGGGCAGCGCCTCAGAAACTGGAATGAAGAAGTAGACCAGATCGAATACGTAATCGAGAAACTGCAGGAAAGCCCCACTTCCCGGAGGGCTACAGCTGTGACCTGGATCCCGCCTGTGGACACGAAAGTCAATGAAGTCCCCTGCATGATCCTTGACGACTTCAAGATCCGGGACGGAAAAGTCCACCTAACAACCCTCTTCAGGAGCCACGACTTTGGAGGAGCCTACCCTGCAAACCTTTACGGGCTCTCGAAACTCCTTGAATACGTTGCCGAAAGAGTAGGAGTAGAGCCGGGAACAATCACCACGGTCAGCATTTCAGCCCATGTCTATGACCATGACTGGGACATGGTAGAAAATATCGTGAAAGGCATAAACTGAAAGTTTTCAAGCAAATTTTAATCAAATTCCGAAAAGAAGGCAAAAAGCAAGCAGTTGAATCTCAGGAAAAATTCGGGAATAAAAAAATCGAAGAGCTCTGATATACATGCGCGTCTCTATCAGCAAATCCTCAGTTAAAGGGGAAGTCTTTGCCCCTCCTTCAAAGAGTTATACTCACAGGGCTATAACCCTGGCAGCCCTTTCAAACGAATCGATCGTTCGCCGTCCCCTGCTCTCCGCCGATACTCTCGCTACAATCAGAGCTTCCGAGATGTTCGGAGCCTCAGTTAAACGGGAGGAAGAAAATCTCATCATTAAAGGATTTAATGGAAAACCCCATGTTCCTGATGATGTGATTGATGCTGCAAACTCAGGGACAACCCTTCGCCTCATGACCGCAATAGCAGGGTTAACGGATGGGATCACAGTACTTACCGGAGACTCTTCCCTCCGTACCCGGCCAAACGGGCCTCTTCTCAAAGTCCTTAACCAGCTGGGAGCCAGCGCCTGTTCTACCCGGGGAAACGAGAGGGCTCCGCTTGTAGTCAAAGGCGGGCTTGAGGGAAAGGAAGTAAGCATTGACGGCTCTATCAGTTCGCAGTTTATCTCTGCCCTCCTTATAGCCTGCCCTCTTGCAGAAAACAGTACCACACTTTCCATTATAGGGAAACTGAAGTCAAGACCCTACGTGGACGTAACCATTGAGATGCTTGAACTGGCAGGAGTCAAAATCCACACCGATGAGAATAACGGCACGAAGTTCGTCATCCCTGGAAAGCAGAAATACGACCTCAAAGAATATACCATTCCAGGCGACTTTTCCTCGGCCTCTTACCTGCTTGCAGCTGCAGCCATGACCGGGGGGTCCGAAATTACCGTTAAAAACCTCTTCCCCTCAAAACAGGGAGACAAACTGATTATTGAAACCCTGAAAAAGATGGGAGCAGACATCACATGGGACAGAGAAGCCGGTATTGTGACCGTCAGGGGAGGAAGGAAATTAAAAGCCATTACCTTTGATGCCGGAGCAACCCCTGACCTTGTCCCTACTGTCGCCGTCCTGGCTGCAGTTGCTGAGGGGACAAGCAGGATCGAAAATGCCGAGCATGTCCGCTATAAGGAAACGGACCGCCTTCGAGCCCTTGCAACCGAACTCCCAAAGCTTGGAGTCAAACTTAAAGAAGAGAAAGACAGCCTGGCCATCACCGGAGGAGAACTGAAAGGAGCAGCAGTCCACGGCTGGGATGACCACAGGATTGTTATGTCTCTTGCACTGGCAGGGATGGCAGCAGGAAATACAACAATTGACACAACCGAGTCCGTAGCGATCTCTTACCCGGACTTCTTTAAAGATATGTCCCGGCTTGGTGTAAAGATTGAACAGATTGAGGAAGAATAAGTTGAAAGAAGAATAATTTGAAAATATGATCTAGATTCCCAAGTGCAGATTAGATGCAGATTTAATTCAGATTAATTCGGATTTCATTTGCTTTAATAACTGATCGTGAGAGGAATCCTCATACTCTCAGTACTTTCTTTTTTGAATTAACCTCCAATCGGTCAAAGGAATCATTTACCTTCTAAACGAATCCGGACCAGAATTCAGGAAATAATAAAAAATCGCATAGTACTTTTACAAGAAATATCTATATTTAAGCATATGGAAATAAGATGTAGATGTGGAGATACGTGCATAAGGCCTATTTCGGAAGTACTAAAAGACATTGAATTATTCTACAAACCTTGCAACGATTGCAAAACAGAAAAAATAAGGAAATTCTCTCCTCTGGCAGAACAGCTTAACTTAGATGAAATAGATAACCATTTTGGGAGTTGTAAATGCGGGAAAAGGCAACTTGATATTGTAATGGCTCACGTGCTTAAAATAATGATCGATGAAGGAATAAAAGATAAAAAAGCCAATTTAAGGAATGCCTGTGTTCCTCTCATGACTCCTGGCTACCCGGCTGATTCTGTTCCTTATTTGCCTGAGAATTCTTTAGTAATATTATCCAATGAAGTGGATAAAAAGTGTGCGGAAAGAATTGTAAAGGAAGTGGGGGAAGTTAAAGGGGTTTTAAAGGGAGATTCAAGAAAAACTGTGGGTATAAAAGATTCTGATTCCAATCCTCATGTATATGAACTTCTTGCTGGATGCGATTTGAGATGCGATATTATACAGACTCCTTACGGGGCTTTGGGAATATACAAATATCAGCGTGAAATTCATATAGAGTTTCCAACTGTAGAATCACCCAAAATAGAGATACTTAAAAAAGCTTTGAATGATTATGATAGACCTGCTGTCCTTGATTGTACCTGTGGTCCCGGGACACTGGGAATAGCGAGCCTTAAAGCCGGCGCGCAAAAAGTTGTTTTTAATGATATATGGAAGCCTGCAATAGAAACTACTTTGATTAATTTAGAAGCCAATGGATTTCCGGTCAAACTTTCAGGCGGCGAAGAAGAATTAATAGCATCTGGAAGCAAATTTGAAGTTTATAGTATGGATATAAGAGAATTAGCGAATTGTTTAGATGAAAAATTTGATATTTGTATTGTAGATACATTTCCCGGTGTGGATACAACAGAATTTGAGGAAGCTGCAGGCAAATTAGGCAAAAAAGTTGTTGTGATTTGAAGTAGAATTATATGACCCAGAATGGAAGGAATAGTGTTTGATGTTCCTTTATCCAGTTAAAAGATGGAACCATTATCAAATGCTGGAATTTATACCATTATGAAAAAGCCTGATGCTTATAATAAGCCTCATACTTATCATATTTTATATTTTACTTTCCTGTAGCTATCATAACGGCCTTTTCTCTTTTTTGGCAGGAATATCCTTAGCATCATTAAAACAATGAGAAAAGTCTGTTTTCTTCATATCATAATCTTTGTTTTTCTGGCGAGGAAGATAAGGTTCTATTGATTTCCATGGAATATCATCAATTTTATGAAAAGATATAACCCTAAATTTATAATTTATACATAATATTGTTTTGGGATAGGCTCTCAAATAAATAGCGACTTCCGGAAAAACAGTAAAGAAAAACGAGTGTAGAAAAAAGAGAGAAAAAGCAGGCCCGAAGGCCTACTCTGTTTTAAAGTGTTTAATTTATTGAGTTTATTTTGCCGGGATGATGAGGGCTCTCTCACCAGCAGGCATGAACTCTCTGATGGCACCGCGGCCGAACTCTCTCCTGGGCTCTGCAAAGTTGAAGGGCATGAGATCGTCAGCGAAGCAGACCTTGATGAGCGGGTTGACGGTGAATGCGTCGCCGCGGCCTGCGTGGGCTGCCTGAGCGATACCTGCGTATCCACCCTGGTGACCGACGTTCATTGCATAGTTGGGGTAGTTTGGACCACGGAGTTCGTCTGGGAGACCTTCGTCGCCCTGGTAGGACAGAACGTTTGTGGCACCGCACTGGTCCTGCAGGTCGTATCCGAAGAAGCCGAGACGGCCCCATGCTTCCTTGTGGAGGTACATGGAGAGGTACCAGCCGGAGAGACCAGCGTTGGCGTTTGCGGTTGCGAGGGAAGTTGCGACACCGGCTGCAGCTGCGAGCACGGTTGCTCTCTGGGATCCACCGAAGTGGTCTTCAAGGGCAGTCGGGAACTTCTCGTAGGTCTCGATACCGTAGAGTGTGGACTCGGTTGCGATGTCCTTTACGACTTCGAGGGTTGCCTTTATCTTGTTGTCCTTGCCGATGGTTGCAGCACCGTTGTACTTGTCGTTGATGTAGTCAACGTCGTAGTACACGTTGTTGTCGAGGATGTCATCAGTGTATGCAGCTGTTGCATACTGTGTGAACCCGACACCACCGGACATGTAGGATCCGAGCCAGATCTGGTCGTAGAGCATGCAGCCTGCACCTACTACTTCGAGGGCGACCTTTGCTGGGTCGTCAGTCACTGTGCGGCTTGTCTGGATGATGTCTGAGAGGTGACCGAAGGAAAGTCCACCGGGCTCGTTGGGACCACGTGCACGCCTTGCGGGGAGCATTTCACCCATGGAGACGAGGGCTGCGTGCTTTGCAGCGAAGGACAGGTCAGCGACTGCTGCTTCACCGGCGCACATTGCGTATGCGGAGATGAAGGACATACCGATCTGCATGGCTGCCCACCTGGAGGTCTGAGCACCGTCAGTTGTTCTGGAGACGATTGTTGGGATGTGGATTGCCTGCCAGGTTGTCTTGCCGATGGAGGCCTTAAGCTGGGCTGCCTGCTCTGCATTGAACATCTTGTTGATGTTAATGACGTACTGCTTGTCGATTTCGTCTGCGAGTTCGTCGTCACCGGTAAAGACCTTGACGTAGCAGTCGTCGACGAGAGCGGGGTGGGTTTCGACCATCATTTCCTGAACCACTGCTGCACCGGGCATTGCGTGGTTGAGGGTCTCGAGGTAGTGGTTGATGGTTTCAGGAGTAACTTCCTTACCCAGCCTCTTCTCGAGGGTTTCGTGAGCCATGTCAAGACCGACGATACAGGTTCTCCTGATGTCGTCCCACATCTGCTGCATTGCAGCGTTGTTCACGTAGTGGAGGTCGTCAGGTTCTGCAACGATGTCAGTTCCGGAAATGACGTAAGGGGTAATTGCACGCTGACCGAGGGGAGCACCGGTGTGCATCATCGGGTTGTAGAATGCAATACCTCTCTTCTCTGCAATTTCTTTCCCGGCCTTAATCATTTCTTGTTTTCTTGCGTCCTGCTCAGGGCCGAGTCTCAGGAATTTTTCAGTCTTGCCGGTAATGTCGCCGCCACTCTGCTGGTTTGCACCAAATTCCTGTGTGAACTTGACTTCCATTGACTTTTTGAATTTAGCGAAAATGTCTGCTGCCATTATGATCACCTCATTTCGGCTGGAACCCGTATGTGGTCCTCTGGTCGAATACTCTCTGCACCCATTCAACGACTTCTGCGTCGTCTCTGAAGGCTACGTTGTCCACACGGTAGATGGTGGTTCTCTTTGCAGCTTCTTCACTGGACATGGGCTTGCCGAGGTCTACTTTCCTGTCGAGTGGAATTGCGACCTGGTCCTTGTCCATAATGATGGTACCGCCTTCGAGTCTTCTCCTGTCAACCATGTCGAACATTACACCGTCTTCCTGGAGACGGACAGAGTGACCATGCACAGTTGAACCGCGCATACCGGAAAGTGCAGGGCAGCTCATTTCGGTTTCCAGCTGGACCTTTGCGCACTTTTCCATGTCTCTCTCACGGGCTTCGACGATCTGACGACCGGAAAGGGTACCTGGGTCTACACCTCTGAAGTTGATTGCTGCGAAGTATGATCTGAAGTACGGGGTAGCCGGAGCGTTGTACATTGAGTCAGCGAACTGAACGTACCTGACCCTGTCTCCTGCTGCTGCACCGGGTGTTGCTGCTACAGCCTCGCGGACAGAGCATGCAGGCTCGCCCATCTCTGCAAGTGGTGGGTGGGTGCTTGGGTAGTCGCTCCCTGGGGCACGGTGTCCGAGGACTGCAGTTAAGTCTTCGTCGGAAATTTCCCTGAGTTTCTCAAGTTTTCCGGACATGTGCTTTCTTCTGTTAGCGCCAACTGATGTAGCGCCTGGATAATACTGTGCTTCGTATGCCATCTCATGCAACTCCTTTATGATCTTCTAATTGGTCTAATGTCGTCTTGACGTATTTTACGATTGAATTTAGTTTATCCCTGGGACAGAAGTCACCACGTGTAACTCCACTTACCATATCCATTACAATTCCCTTGGTACGAATGTTTTCATCCCTTGGCATCACTAATCTCGTCTTTATCCCTGCTTCTGCAAAATCCTCAAAATCCACCGGGATCTGGCTGACAACGATTGCCGGTATATCAGCCTGGCTCAGGATCTCCCTGGTTTTTCTGATTACGTGGTCCTTAATATTTCCGAGGTGAATAACAGCCAGCTTGTGCATTTCAATCTGTGCGACTTCTACAGGACTCAGTACAAATGACCCAGTCCTCATGCCTGATTCGGGAATCCCTGAACCTGAGTAGAGTACGAGTACACTCACCTGAATGTTTTCTTTCCTCATTCCGTATGTAATCTCGCATACCGGTTTTGTGATATGCCTCTGGCCGGGACTCATAGCAATAGCCACCACATCGGCGCGCCCGGCTTCCGAAAGAGTGCCTCTTTGAGCAAGCCCTCCTCCTTTGCCAAGTCCTGCGCCGCATCGGCAGTCAACTACCTGTGTTTCCCGATCGATCATCATACCTTTTCACTCATCTTTATCTTTATAATCTTCTTTCTCTTGTTTCTCGATGAAGACGAGCTGGCTTATCTTGGATTTAGGATCTACCATGCCAAGCAAGCGAGGGTCGGTTTCAGGACCAAGTTTTGCATAGTCAGTAACGGTAGGCTTTTTTCTGAAGAAATATCCTTCCCTGAATTCAAAAGAGAACGGGAGAACCTTTTCGCATACTGATCTGACCTTTTCCTTGGTTTCGGCGTTTGAGATTTCAAGCCTGATCCTGCCTACACTGATCTTAAGTTCAATAACCTGATCTCCAATCTGAATAGGCTTTCTTAGGGGGTGTTCGACCTTTTCCCCGGTACCCGGGCCTGAAGACACCCTTTCCGGGAGTCTCGAGCCCTGGACCATAACGCGGATTATCCCGTCAATCTGATAGAGCTCAGAAATAAGCTTCTGAGCGGTTTCAGGGGACAGGATTCTACTGGGAAAGATTTCGATTTGTATAGAATCTTCCGTGTTTGAAGCAGAGTCTGACATCGTTAGACCTTTTAATTAATTTGTTTAGAGCGCTCCTGCAACTGCCTTAATTGGCTGGCGGAATTCCTCAATCGACCCGAACACATCGCCGATAAGACCGGATGTTGATTCGATTGTGAACATCTGGGTACCTGCATCCAGGGCTACTGCTGCGCATACGCAGGGAATTGCGAATCCTCTGGAGTGCCTGGTAACGACGTGGTTACCGTTGAAGACACCGGGTCCACCGCCACCATAGATTGAGTGGCTGAAGAATGAGAATCCTACTGCGACACCCTGTACTTTACCATAGTCGCATCCTGGGAGACCGGTTTCCTTCTCAAGGATGTCGTTGAAGTACAGAAGTGTTGAGGAGACGTTCTGAGCTGCACGGCCTGCACCACAGTTCACGAAAGTGGCTGCAAGGGTACCGGCTGCGGCGTAAGCGTTCCACATTGGGACATCGTTTGCCTTGTAGAATTTGTATCCGGAAGGTGCGGTCTTGTCAACGGAGATTACACCGTCTTCAACTGCCCTGCCGACAGTTGACTCGATGACAGTTCCGATAGTACCGTTCTTGCCGTTTTCCTTTACAATGTCGTACACCATGTTGTTGGCGTTGAGACCCTGGCAGGCAAGACCGAGGAGCTGGTGCCTCTCGAACATACCAACTGCGCCGCCCATCTCAAAGATACCGGACTGCTCATAGATTGAGGAGAGAGCTGCTGAGTTCATTGCACCGCGGCTGGTGATTGCTGCAACGTGGTTGGCCATAATGTTCCTGAGGGAGAAGCCAAGACCTTCGTTGTTCTGGGGGATGCTCAGGATACTCTGGACGTTTCCACCCATCAGGTCCATTGTCTGTGGGTAGCTTCCCCAGACTGCGCCTTTTACGATAGGTGCATCGTACATGTCGGTTCCGAACATGTCAATGATGCTCTGGGTGACTGCTGCTGCACCGACGGTGGTTGCGGACATGTAGTCAGCACCAGCGGCCATCCTGGATGATGGGGCCTGAATGAGCAGGCTCTTTCCGCCCTTAAGGACCTTGACAGCTGTGTCGTCGCCTTCATCGACCTGGACGAGCTTCTTCACATTTTCTGCAAGTGCATCAACGTTGCCTACAATATCGTAGTTGAGTCCACGGCCTAAGATCTGACGGCCCTTGCCGCCCATCTTGCCGCTGGCAAGTGCGCCCTGAATACCTGCGAGGGAGACTGCAACGGACCTCTTGGTGTCCAAGATAATCTTTTTAATTGCTGCGTTTCTTGTTGGAGCAAGGGACATGATGTCGACATTGCTCTCGAGCAGTTTTCCTCTGTCGTCGTAGATGTCTACTGTGTCAGACACTTTAATTTCCTCCTTAATTTATTAAAATCATTTTGGGACTGGTCACCTACTCGAGTGCAAAAGCACTCACAAATCAAGTACCGCGTCGTTTTTAAGTGTCCACTTTCCCAATGAAATCTCATTCGTTTAGAAGGTACTTAAATCTTTTGTGTTCTCCGCTAGATGAATTCATGTATTTTTTTAAAAATCATTTTATTAAGATGAAATCTATTTTTCTTGATTTATATAAAAAAACGGTAGCAATGGAAAAAATAAATTTCAAGGTTACTCAAAGCTGCCAGAAATTTCCTCCAGGACTTATTTAAGTATTTTTCCGAGAAAAAAGCAATATAATACAATTTTTTTTAAAATGTAGGGATTATATCAGGAGAATCATACCAAAAAGATTTAGTAATATCCTCGTAATACGAAAGTTTAATATGGAAGTAGTTGTCGACGTAGGCGGAAATCCCGGGGTAGACTGCAAAGGTTTTTGCAAATATTGTTACTTTAAGAAGGTCAAAGACATTCAGCCCCTCGGCTGCAAGTATTGCCTCCCTTTTAAAAAAGGGTGTGATTACTGTACTCGCAGTGTAAAAGAATCGTATTCAGGCTTCAAGTCCCTCCAGATGGTACTCGAAGAAACTGCAAATAAACTTTACTTCACAACCGGAGAGATAAAAAAATTCACTGTCAGCGGAGGAGGAGACTTAAGCTGTTATCCCGAACTGAAGAATCTCGTTACTTTTCTATCTCAATTCAACACTCCGATACACCTGGGATACACCAGCGGAAAAGGCTTCAGTAAGCCTGATGACGCTCTTTTCTACATAGATCGCGGGGTTACGGAAGTTAGTTTCACGGTCTTTGCGACCGATCCGGCTTTGAGAGCCGAATATATGAAAGATCCCGAGCCCGAAGCTTCAATTCAAGTTCTCAGGGACTTCTGTGCCCACTGTGAAGTCTACGGGGCAATAGTGCTCCTCCCGGGAATAAATGATGGGGAAGTCCTCGAAAAGACCCTCTGCGACCTGGAAAATATGGGGGCAAAAGGAGCTATCCTTATGAGATTTGCAAACTTCCAGGAAAACGGTTTGATTCTCAATAATTCCCCCATCATTCCGGGGATAACTCCACATACGGTATCCGAATTCACTGAAATCGTACGCAGTTCCGCAGAAAAACACCCTTCAATCAGAATCACAGGAACGCCACTGGAAGACCCATTAATTGGCTCACCTTTTGCAATCCGTAACGTACCCGAAGCCCTTTCAAAACTTCCCGGGGTAACAAAAAAAGCAACTATCATCACCGGTCAGGTAGCAGCCTCCAGGCTTACGGAAATATTTGAAGCCCTTGGAGGAACTGTAAACGTGGTTCCAGTGAAAAAAGATATTGGCTGCCTTATTACAATTGACGATTTCAAGGCCCTGGACCTCTCTGAGGTGGCTGAAACGGTCTTTATTCCGGGAAGAGCTTTTGTCCATGATATGGAAGTCAAAGAAGCCCTTAGAAGAGACGGAGTTGACAGGATCGTACGCAGAGGGCCTGAGCGGCTTTCCGTGGACGGGGAAATGTCCATAGGCATGACAAGGGAAGAGGTTCTGGAACTGGAAGTAGAAAACTTCACGGAGCTTATCGGCCAGATTAACTCCCTGGGATTGCCCGTAGAGTAAACCCTGATTCTACCGGAAAGGCTTTAAGTCGAAATCTGGAAAAGAGTCGAACAGTCTTAAAAAAGAAATACCGATAGAGATATAGATATTAAAACAGATACTATATAAATCCATGAAGAATTATATAATTGTAGAAAAAATCAATAGAAGATAATCCAATTAAATAGTAGAGGCTTTGCCCCTAAAAAATGGCCAGAAAATGAAAAGACCTCTTTTCCAGAAGAAAAAAAATTCTGCAGGGAAGTTTGGAGGCATTATTAATAAACATTCCGATTTGTTCCGGCTTTTAGACTGCCCTATCTCCTTCCTGCCAGTCGTTAGAATTTTTTTCAGATTCTTTAGCGCCCTCTGTCCCTGCCTCAGCGCGCAGACCCGGACATAAAATCCGAAAGTCCCAGCTGTTTAACCTTGTGGTTTTCAAACAGAGAGCTTATATCATAATCCAGCAGCTCGATCCTCTGCCTGGTATAGCTGGAGACCCCGTACCTTTCCCCGATCTCTTTTGAAATCTCAAGGTATTTGCGGACAGCTCCCTCATGCACGGTCAGTACAACGTTACCTCCGCATTTAGGGCAGGCTCCGGTAAGAGGAGGACGCCTGAACTTCTCCCCGCACTTGATGCAACGCATCCGCTGTCTTGAAAAGGAACGGAGATTTCCGATCAAATCCGGAAGGAAATGGGATTTTAAAACCCTTTCGGCTACATCAGGAGCATCTACTGCCCTTATCCTGTTAGCCAGGGAGAGCTGAGCCTCCATCTTCTCAATCATGCTTCCAAGGGTCTTATATGAAGAATTCAGAGGACCTGCGGCAATATCCGAGGTATCGTGGGTAAACATGAAATGTTCGTACTGCTCAGGGGTCCCAAGCCTGCTGCTAATAAGATCCATAATACTTTCAAGTTCGGTGGGATTTTTGATTTCCTGGGTAGCCCTGTAAAACTCAAGAGGATAACGTTCAGGCACATCGATATTATGGGCTTCCTTATCCACCTCTTTGGGGTCGATCCTGGTAGTCAATACCAGAGGGGCATCCATCTTCCCTCCCCTTTTGTCGGGCAGATACGACCTCGAAAAATTGAGAATCCCATCCATAAGGAGCATTATGCAGTCTTCATCCCCGTCACAATTCCTGCGTTTTGAAGCATGGAAAAAAGGATGAGCATAGCCTACGGAAGCTTTGGTAAACCCTATAAGGCGCCCGAGTACTCCTGCGGAAGTATGCGGGGCAAGCCCTATGAGCAGTACCCCCACGAGGTCCTGGATAGTTTCGGCATTGTAGTAGGGCTCTACTTTATAATACTTCACAAGGAGGTCGTCCACATATTTTGCGGTACGCAGCATATACTCACCCCCGTCATAAGAGATCACAAGGTCCTGCACCTTCAGGCAGACAACCTGGTCATCCCTCTCAAGGGGTTTTCCATAAATATCCTCCCTGTAGCCGAGTTCCCGGAGTTTGGCTGCCGTAATCCCGAGTTCATCAGCCCGGATATGGGTAAGGGGAATATCAGACATGTCGTAGCGTACAGTCCCGTCCTTAAAAATGAAGACATCATGTTTTGCGCGCAGGATTCCTTTTTCCAGAGGCTCGGGAGTCATCTGCCCGTTCATGAGCCGCTTTACTCCCTTGATTAAATCCATTTTTTCCCTTTCCCCTACGTTCTCAAAAGCCTGCTTGTAAACGGAACGGAAATCCAGTTTTACGTTTGCAACGGAAGTCGGCTTTCTCCCGCACTTGGGGCAGGTCTCAGCTCCCCTTACATCTATCTTGCAGCGGGGGCAGGAAAGTTTGGGATTCGTAAATTCCCCGCATTCACAGCGCCAGAAATAAGTCTCTTTCCCACAGGCAGGGCACTCTCTCAGCCCCAATTCCACTTCAATTTCCCCTATCTTCGCATTCATGCAGGAAGTGTAATCAGAAGCGGAAACAAGGTTTCGCGTAATTCCCCCGCAATTGTTTATAGGGAAGAGAACCTGGGCTGCAGGAGACATCTTACGCAGGTCGGACTTTTCCGGCCTTCCCATGCGTGCCCCTATCCTCGAAGGAGCCCGGGGATAAACCTTAAACCCGCTCAAAGCACCTGCGGCTTCCACCATATTATCTGTATCAGGCATGCTGGCTTTTTCTTTAAGGGAACTATCAAGCCCGAGGCACAAAACAAACGGAAGGGCTTCTTCGATAAGGATTTCTCCCTCTTTTACCCTGTGCAGTACAAGGAGCTTTTCAAGCACCGGCTTTATTCCCTCTTCAAGGGAAGCTGCCAGGGGCAGTTTAAGGACTCCTTCCCCGGGCAGCTCACCTGCAAGAAAGGTCCCTTTTTCAGCCACGAACTTTCGAAGAGCTTCAAACTCATTCCGGTTTATGTCGTGCCAGAGATAGGTGAACTTCGGGTGCAGCGGCACATTATACTCTTCCGCAAGCCTGAGGGCAAGGGCAACTGAGGGGTTTTTCAATTCTTCTTCTGGAATTACTTCGGGGCAGGCTGCCTGGCAATCGTACTGCCACCACTCGAAAACATAAGGTGAAGGCATAAGAGGGTGGTTATTTTCCAGGAAGTCCCCGTAATTGATCAGGATTTCCCCGATATCGACAATTACTTCAACCTGCGGGCGGAGCTCATATGCCTCCTTTATATCATCTATGCGGACGAGGTCTCCCGAAAAAAGCCTTACCGTAGGGCCCTCTATGGAGTCAACAGCAGACATGGCTGCGGCTTTTCCCGGCCTTTCGACCTTGAGCTGGGTCCCGTTAGTTATAAAATCGTCAAGCAAGACCATGCTGGCAGGACTGATCCCTGCCGAAGCAAAGGAAGTATTTCTGGACCTTCCGTACCGCAGCCTGAAACCTCCCGGCCTTGAAGGGTGGGAGAACACAGGCCTTCCTGCAATCAGGTCCCTGATATATTTGTCCTTTGGCTTGATCTTGTTTTTCTGCTCGTCTTCAGCACTTCCCCCGCTTTTAGCTCCCCCGATAAGGGTCTCCAGCCAGTCCCAGCCGTCCATCTTCAACTTGTTGACGTGCTTTTTAACCTTGGGAGCCTTGAGCGCAAGTCCTTCGGCAAGTACGAGGCACATCCCTCCCCGGACACGGTTTGTCCCTATCCTCTCGAGATCCCTGTGCCCTTCAACCTCGGCTTCTTCAGTCGGGTCTCCGTCAATACAGACAGGGCAGTTCCGGACTATAAGGCGGATTTCATCTTCGGAAGGCGTGTACTGCAGGCTTGCAACCCTCTTGTAAAGCAGGATTTCTTCCACATAGCGCTCTACTTCCTCTTCCCTTGGCTTGTAGCGGTCAATCCCGATCCCGCGCCGCACATAGTCCCCGACAAGCACGGAAAGAGCCTGCGCAGTCCCTCCTGCACTCCTTATGGGCCCGGAATAAAAGATCCTGATGTACTGGGAGCCGTCATCATTTTTCCCGAGGTCTACCTTATCAATTCCCTCAATGGGGGCTGCCACCACTCCTTCGGTCAGAACTGCCATGGAAACACGGATAGCAGCTTCCACGGCATCTTTCTTTGTAGGGAAACTTCCTACTACCCCTTCAGCAACCTGTTTTCCGATTTCAAGAGCAGCTTCTTCCCTGGACATCCTGGTCTCAAGTTCCCGGATCTTTACAGCAACTCCCTGGACTCCGATAAGGTTTTCGACCCTATCCGCAAGGTCTTTGGCAAGGGGAATTTCCACAATGGGCTTTGGGTCTCCGCCCCGGGCCCGGGCCCTGTTCGCAAGCTCGATTGCCTCTTTTAACCTTGCCTCAAGCCCGTCGAAGTATTCATGCATTTCTTCGCTTGCAATCGTTTCACCCATATTGAAAAGCCCCTTTTGGAAAAGAAGGAAAAATTATCTCTGCTTGCGCAGGGATCCCGCAGCGAAGAGCCCTGACATCGAAGTCACAAAGAAGATAGAAACCCCTGCCACGACAAGATAGTACCCTATATCAACACCAAGAATAGTAATATTAAGAGCCTTCAAAAGCAGGCCAACAGCCAGAATCGAGAGGCTTATAACTGTTACTTTTTTGTTCTGCTCCCGGACTTTTTTATAAGCCCGCGCTTTTTCCATCCTTTCTTTTTTTTCTGAGTTCAAGAGGATCGCTCCAGGTATCTGAAAAATCAATAACTATCAAATCTGACTGTCAAACTCTCACTTATACTATTGCAATTTAACCGGAACACCCGATTTAAACAGCATACCTTACGGAGGCAGCTTCTCTTAACCGGTTAAGAAGGGCAGCCCCAAGACCTGAAGGGGAAAAGGAACCGTCAGCCAGAATCACGTCCAGACTTTTCGCATCCAGAGCTCGGAGCCCTTCAAAAAGTCTTCTGGCAGCTTCTTCCGGTTCTTCACGGGACCCGAGTAAAAAGCATTCCTGTGCACTCAATCCTTCAGAAGCAAAAAAACCTGCGGTCTCATCGCTGAGCAGAAGCCCGACTTTCTTCCCCTCGCGTCGGGAATTTTCGAGCAGGGTACCAATCTTTTCAGAAACCTTTTCTCTGTCCCCTTCCACAAGCACGACCTGCGTATCAGGGGTATAATGACTGTATTTCTGCCCCGCCTGCTTTTCAGGCACAGTCTCACCAGTCCCTGCTGCAGCCTCGTCATATGTGGGCCTGACTTTACCTATAACCCCTTCAAGCTCGGCAATACCTACGGCTCCGGGCCGCAGCACTACCGGTGGTTCGACTGTCATATCGATAACAGTTGACTCAAGCCCTATGGCTGCCCCCCCTCCGTCAATGACCGCATCAATCCTGCCTGTGAGGTCAGCCAGGACATGGGCTGCCAGACTGGGACTGGGCTTTCCCGAAAGGTTCGCACTCGGAGCAGCAAGAGGAGTGCCTGCCCTTTTTACAAGTTCCAGAGGGATCCTGTGGTCAGGCATGCGGAGGCCTATCGAAGGCAGGTTTCCCGAAGTAATTTCCGGGACAATGTCTTTTTTCTCAAGCACAATCGTAAGGGGGCCGGGCCAGAAAGCGTCCATAAGCCTGAAAGCTTTTTCAGGGATGTGTTTTGCAACCTTTTCCAGGTCTTCCCGGGAATGGACGAGCAGACTGAGAGGGTTGCCAGGTGGGCGTTCCTTTGCTTCAAAAATTTTCCGGACAGCCTCAGGGTTCAACCCGTCGGCACCAAGCCCGTAAACGGTTTCCGTGGGAAAGGCAACTGTCCCCCCTCTCCGGATAATTTCTGCAGCCTCATCAAGGACGGCATCAAAGTTCTCTTCGGAGACCCGGAAAAGCCGGGTCTGTATTTTCTTTCCGTTTTCTGCCTGCACCAAAGGTGAACTCCTTACTGGTTATAATTCTGCTATTATTTCTTTTACAGCCTGTAACCGGCACTTAAAAGTCTGCATTTTATCAACCTTTTTCTTAGTAACCGGGGATTATTATGCAACCGCTCATTATGCAGCTTTATTTCTTCAGCCATTTCCCGAGAGCGACTTCAAGTTCTTTGTGGTCCTTTGCATAGTCCTGCAGGCTTATTCCTTCAAGGCTTGCTTCAAGAGCCTGCCGGCATGCAGTAGCGCCGGCTGCCGTGCCCATCGGGTGAGCGTGGATTCCTCCACCAAACTGCATAATAACTTCTTTTCCGAAAATAGAGTAAAGGTCAGGGATCATTGTAGGAGCAAGCCCTCCTGACGCTACCGGGAACATCGGTTTTAGCCCTCCCCAGTCCTGGGCAAGGACATGCTGGCTTTCATCAGCAGGCACTTTCTCAAGCACGCACTCATCCCTGAGAGTCAGAACTTCGTGCTTTTCTCCGTGCATCTTCCCGACAACCGTGCCTATATGGAGCTGGTCAAGCCCTACCAGCCTGCAGAGTTTTGCAACAACGACCATGCTTATCCCATGGCGTGGGTTCCGGGTATATGCGGAATGCATGCAGCGGTGGGCGTGAAGAGCAAGCCCCGCGTCCTCAGCTTCTTCTCGCAGGGTCTGAACGGCAGACCAGCCCGCAGGCACGATATCGATCATTGCATAGCTGGCACCCAGGTCTTTAAGGACATTCATGCGGCGGACCATTTCCTTACAGGTCGGGGCAGTGACATTGCAGAGGTACATCTTCCGCTCCCCGGTTTCGGCCTCTGCCTTTTCTGCGAGTTTCAGGGTAAGCTCGGCTCTCTTTTCAAAGCCGTTGAATTTCTGGTCGGTCAGGTTCTCATCATCTTTAACAAGGTCGCAGCCCCCGGCAAAGGAATTGTAAGCAACCTCCGCATGTTTTTCGGAGGTCAGGCCGACTTTCGGTTTGACTATAGTCCCTATAAGCGGCCGGTCCTGTACCCCCACAAGTTCCCTGATCCCCGGCAACCCGAAGTTAGGGCCTTTAAACTCACGGATCATCGACTTGGGGAAGGCGATGTCCTGCAGCCTGAGGTTGTCAACGATTTTCATGCTCAGGATATTGCCTGCAACCGCGCTGAGCACCTGAGGGACAGAGCCCAGTTCAAAGAGGTCTTCCGAATAAGCAACCCTCACGGTCTGGGCTTTCTCATCCGCGAAAAAAATATGTGGCTTCAGTTTCTCTGCGAGTTCGGGACTCAATGTAGCAATCTCTGTCCAGGAGTCTATGGAACTTTCCCCTGCCATATGGGTGGCAGCTTCCTCAAAATTCACTCCTGCCGACGGTTCTATGTGGAATTCACAGATCAGATCCGTATCCTTAGGGCTGTAGCCAATCTCTATGTAGTCCCTACGCATGTTATTTTCTCCTTATTGATCAACCATTTTAGAATGAACTCAGTAGAAATCCGGTACAATACAATAATCGTTCTGATTGAAGGAAGTAACTGAACATAAATAAAATTTGTTTACTCATATCTATTATCTATCAGACTTCATGTCTATGAAACCTTAATCGAAAGAAAATATAAAAAAGAGAAGCAGAGGGCTGGCTGCTTTATGGAAAAAAGGATGCTATAAAAAAGCTAAAGAGGGTTTTTGAAGAATAAGATATCTTCCGTACCCCTCGTTACTGCTCCAGCTTCAAAGGGTTCCCGATGCCAAGGCCCATCAGGCGAGTCTCTTTCTGGGCTCCGAAACCCGGAGTGAAGTCCTTTCTTTCAAGGTCAAAACGGACCTGCTCTTTCTGAAGCCCGTACCCGTCCATATGGTCGAAAATCAGTTTTCCCATAAGCTGCAGCCCATAGTCCACAGCCTCATGATAATTATCTGCAACCTTCCGTTCTACTTCAGAGAATACATAATACTGCTCGGTTCCGGAACCTGCCGGACGGATTAGAATTTCACTTCTCTTGATGATGTTGCCAGCCAGGGCTCCTGCGGCATTGCCCACCTCATGGAATTCTGGAACCCGGATATCCGCATCTATAAACTCCCTGAGTTCGGGCACATAGGCTTTGACAGGAGCCCCGATCATTACGACCGGAATATTGATTTTGAACTTTGTGAAACGAGAGCTTGCCAGCAGTTTTTCAAGGTCTTCCCGCTTGAAATCTTTTGCAAAGAATGCCAGCAGGTCAAGAGCGATATTTTTTGCAAAACTTCTTTTTATTTTCCGGGAAAAACTTTCAGGGTCCAGCCCGAGGTAGCTGCCAAGAAGTTCCGCACCCAGAATAGAAGCGTTACTGTTCCACTTTTCATACTCTCCAAGCACATGGAGGGCATCCGTAGGAGTGAAACCTATGTGGTAGATGCAACGCTTCTGGACCATGGAACGCAAAGCCTTTACAAACTGCAGAGGGTGTTTTCCAACTGCTTCTGCAATATCGTATACCGAAACCGGTTCGTATCCTATAGCATCAAAGATCTGGCGTTCATGGTTTTCCAGTTCAAATTCGATTGAATAATTAAGGTCCTGTATATCATCATCGGATTCGGGACTTCCACTCCTGACAAAGAAACTTGTTGGCTGGAAGATATCATCCATTATCCTGTCCGAGATTCTTTCGGTTTTTCTCAACCTCTCTTCGAGGAAAGGATATTCTGAAGCCGCAAGGCAGAGGGGAATTACCCTGTTCGGGCCAATGTAGAGTTTTCTCTGTACCCAGACATGGCTGTCTCCTCCCATAGCCGAGGTCCTTATCCTGACCGCCCGGACCATGGTTTTCCAGTTTCCCACCACAGCTCCGTTTTCACTGATCTCGGGGACCCCGTCCTCTATCAGAGCAATATCGGTGCTCGTGCCTCCCACATCAACAGCCACACAGGTTTTTAAACCACTTATATGGGCAGCCCCTACAAGGCTTGCGGCAGGGCCTGAAAAAATGGACTCCACAGGCTTTTCAAGAGCTTCTTCTATGCGGGCAAGGGAGCCGTCGCATTTCATAACCATCATGGGGGCTTTGATATTTCGTGCTTCCATTACCGCCAGAACTGCCCGGATGAACTGGGAAGTTATGGGGATCAGGCGAGCGTTCAGAACTGCAGTTACAGCTCTTTCATAAGCTCCCAGGCTAAGGGAAAGTTCGTGCCCGCAGACCACCGGTTTATCGGTCAGCTGTTCTATTGTTTTTTTTACCGAAAGCTCGTGTTCCGGATTCCTTGCGGAAAAATAAGAAGATACTGCATATGAAAAGAGCCTGCCTCTTGTGCTGTTAACGAATTCTTCCACAGGTTTAAGGTTAAGGCAGCTAACTTCGTTTCCTTTAGAATCATGGCCGCCAACTATGGAGATCATCTCACGCGCCGGGATATCCCCGTTGACCGTATAGCCTGCCAGGATCAGCCCTGCAGGATGGCCCTTCCCTTCCAGTGTAGAGTTTGTAGAAAGAGTTGTGGATACCGAAACAAGTTTTATATTTTTCAGGTACTCCTGCTTTAAGCCTGCAACTACGTTTTCGATTCCTTCGACCAGATTGGAATGGGTTGTTAATGCCTTGTTATAATCAAGAATGCTGCCGTCTGCCAGGTTCATTAAAACGGCGTCGGTGTATGTCCCACCGGTATCTATTCCTAAGCCCAGTTTCATGGTTTATATTTTATTCTCAAAAAAATATAACATAGCCGATCAGGATTTTGCAGGAGCCTCAGGTTCAGCAGGGGGGTGAAATATTGAGGGGGACGAAATAATAGAGGGGACGAAATATTGAAAGAAAAAAAATTGTGCGGACAGGAAGAATCAAGCCCTACAATTTGGACTTCACCAAAACACCCGGAAGAAGGCTTGGTCTTGAAAATATCTTCGAAGAAGCCAGTTTAAATCCCGGAAATATTCCATCCATGATTTTAATTCAAAGGATCTTCTTCAATAGCGAATCATTTGTAAAAGGTGGCTCTGATTCGTTTTTAGGCCCAATTTGACTCTTTTAAGACCATTTCTTCCCTTTTTCAGAACTTTTCCGGACTCAGAATTTTCCGTATTTTAAATTCGGTCTTTATCCTGTAGAATCCTGTTCAGACCTGTTTTCAGATCCTGTTCTGACTCGCTTTCAAACTGGTCCCCAAAAAAGGAGACCAGGCTCTTTATACCTGACAAAGAAGACTTAATTTCTCCGGGATTTACTGGCATAGATAAATGGAAAATAAAAATATATAGCATAACCGACGCTCTTTTTAGAAGGCAAGAAAGATTTTATTGATTGGAAAAAACATTAACTTTCAATATCAAAGTAAGCCTTTTTTCACGTCCGGGCTGATATTCATCCTGCTGAAATAAACTCGCCCCTTCAAATTTTGAAGCAGCCTACTTTTTTACCGTATTATCCGGGAAAAGTATCTGAGAAAACGAAAAAGAAGCAGAAATAGAACTTCGATTAACTCAAAAAACCGAATTAGAACTGGAGAAAAAGAAGCAGAAACCTTATTGAAGAAATGTTAATCAGAAAAAACCCTATAAGGACAAAAACCGATAGAAACAGAAAAGATAGAAACAAAAAAACGATAAAAAACAAAAAGATGAATGTGTTTGGGAAACACACTCATTACAGCTTCATTTTTTCTTCTTTGGTACGCTCTGTGGTCCGAGTGATGGTCCGTATTCGTCCAGGCAGGTACCTTCACAGAGTTTTACTCCATGGCGGTAGGCTGCCTTGCCGATCATATGACCTGATATGGGAGCTGTAAGCAGAATAAAAATGGCTACAGTAAACGCCTTTACTCCCATAGGGGTATAACCCTCCTGGATGATAATGCTCAGCAGGACTCCGAGAGCACCCAGAGTTGCAACCTTCGTTGTTGCGTGCAACCTGTTGTATACATCAGGCAGACGCAGCAAGCCGAGCATTCCAAGACAGAGGAATATGAGCCCTATCACAAGGAGAACCACACTGATAATGTCCAGTACAGTGGAAATTACATCCATTACAGCACCTCTCCCGTATCAAGATACTTTGCTACTATTACCGTTCCCACGAAGGAGATAATTGAAAGCAGCATGGCTACGTCCATGAGGTAGATCGAACTCCCCTGGAAAGCGTAGAGTGCAAATATCATCGCAAGGACGTTCCCCACGGCATCTGATGCCGCAATCCTGTCAGGGAGAGTCGGCCCGTACAGAACTCTGTACGTACTCGGCACCAGGGCGACTACCATAACAACCAGTGCCAGGAAATTTGCCTGTTCCAGTGTAATCATTCGAATGCCTCCAGTACATAGTGTTCAAGGTCGTCTCTGATGGAGTCACGAATGCCCTGTGGGTTGGTTGCATCGATAGAGTGCACATAGAGGATCGACTTGTCGTCCGAAATGTCCACGGTAAGGGTTCCGGGGGTAAGGGTAATGGTGTTAGCAATACCCGTAATTCCGATATTTGTTTTAGTCCGGATAGGAACCGCGATAATTCCGGGTTTGATGTCTATCGTGGGTTTGATGACGATTTTTGCGACTGCTATGTTGGCCTTTATGATCTCCTTGATCAGAACGTAAAAATACATAAGTTTCTTCGGAATCTTTGAAATCCAGTCTCCCGTGGGGTGTATCACCTCATCAAGCCTGTACAGCTCGCTGAAGGGAGCTACTACTACGACTCCGAAGAGGAGACCAAGAAGCACACTGCCAAGGGTTATTTGCCCACTAACAAGGCACCAAACAACCGGAAGTGCCATATAAGTAATTGTGCGACGCTTCATCTGATCACCCTCACCATTACTTCATCAATATAAGGCTGCGGATCAATTATCTGGCTTGCAATGGTCTGTGAGAACTGCACAACAGGCTCCGGGTACAATCCGACTATCAGCACAACCGCTGCCAGGAGCAGGATTGGAACTACAATCAGGGGGGATAGTTTGTGGTGAGAATATTCGCCGTACTGTGCGTCTCTTTCTCCCCAGAATATAAGCATCCAGCCTCTGAACATGTAGAAGAGAGTAAAGATTGCAAAGATCAGAGCTATCCCTATGGGCAGGTAGAACTGCGCTCTAAGACCTGCATCAAAGAGCATGAACTTGGAGATGAATCCTCCCATCGGGGGCACTCCGCCAATGGACATGGCTCCCACAAGGAAAGCAGCACCCATCATAGGAGCTTTGTTGATCATGCCTCCCATCTGGCGCATATCCCTTGTATCAGCAGTGTGGATGATTCCACCCGAAGTAAGGAATAACATGCTCTTGGCAAGTGCATGGTTTATCATGTAGACTACGGACGCGGCAAGGATTAGAGTTGCAGCCTCAGTCTCTCCGGCTACGTTTGCCATTGCTGCCATCCCAAAGCCCAGGAAGATGTATCCTATCTGGGATACACTGGAATAAGCCAGCATGCGCTTGACATCCGACTGACCCACTGCCGAGGTTGCTCCAAGGGCCAGGGTGACCAGAGCCGTGAAGAGAATGACTGGCCCGTACACTGCCTGGAAAGGAGCAAACATCATAAAGAGAACCCTGAGTATACCGTAAGCTCCGATCTTTATGATCACACCACTGAGCATTGCACTGATTGGGGACGGAGCTGTGGGGTGAACATCCGGAAGCCAGTAGTGCAGAGGGAACATTGCTGCCTTACCACCAAATACAATGATAAAGAGCAGGCCCACTGCATACAGGTGCCATGGTACAGCCCCTGTCTCAGCAAGCATCCTGATCTTAAGGGTAATGTCTGCTATGTTCAGGGAACCGATGGATGCGTACAGTGATGTGACTGCGATCAGCATCACATTACCACCGAGAATGTTCAGGACCAGGTACTTCATTGTAGCTTCCATCTTGTCCGAAATCTTCGTAACCTTTGAGGTTTCGTTTGCAACTATCAGAGCTGCCGAGGAAAGCAGCATTATTTCGAAGAAGACGAACATGTTGAAGATATCACCTGTCAGGAATATCCCGTTAATGCCTGCAAGCATCAGGTTGTAAAGGGTGTGGTAGGTCTGGTTCAGGGAGTGGTCTTCTATGTAATCATAGGAGTAAATTAAGCCCAGGAAGCCAATTGAACAGTTCAGGAGAACCATCCCGGCACTCAGCAGATCGGCTACAAGTACAATCCCGTACTTTCCGAACTCTCCTACATCATATGCAATAATTCCGTTGTTCCAGACTGTTGTGATCAGGAGCACGCTTAAGCACAATAAGACAAAGCCGACTACGATGTCTATTGCCTTTTGCAGCCCGGGATTGCCTTTGGTCAGGATTGTGACCGGAGCCATTAGCAGAGGGATTGCAATCAGGAACATTGGCAGATTATCCATTAAAAAGCTCATTCTCGAAGCCTCCTGAGTTCCTGGACATCAATAGTACCATATTCCTCATTGACGCGGTAGCAAAGAGTCAATACGAATGCGGTGGTTGCAAGCCCGATCACAATTGCAGTGAGCACAAGGGCCTGCACAAGAGGATCCACGAATTCTGTATACGGATTGGTTGTTATCGGCCCGAGTATTCCAGCTGTCAGGTTATCGTTATAGATAAGCCCCTGGCCAAGACCTTCTACAGCCTGCTCGTGCTCCAGAATCGGTACAAGGGTACCGTTGGTGAAAACTCCGCCTCCAACGATATACAGGTTAATGGCATGGGAAATTATACCGAAACCGATGATAACTTTCATCATGTCCCTGCGAAGGACCAGGAAAGTTCCGATCCCGAAGAGCAGAGCGATTGTAAGCTCAAGGAAAAAATTATTCATGTTCTCCCTCCGGGCCTTTGTCGGTTCCTAATTTAGTTGCAATAAACAGCAGACCTCCGACCACTACGAAGTACACACCAAGGTCAAAGAACATCGATGAGACCAGTTCAAGCTCAAACAGGTGTATACCTCCTATTTCTACGGGAATGAAATCAAAGGCGCTTCTGAAGTATTTGTGGCCTGCAAATAATGGGGACCAGGCAGTTATACTTGCGAACAGAAGCCCGTATCCAAACCACATATGCCAGTCCGGATTCCAGATTTTCTTGATTGCATCATACCCGTATGCGACGTAGATAAGTCCGATCCCGGCTGCACACAGTACACCGCCGATGAAACCTCCACCCGGACTGTTACCTCCTATAAGCAGAAGATCGATCGAATAAAGCATATCGATCATCAAACAGATCTTCGCGATTGTTTTGGTAATTACTGTGGTATCAGCCATTATTCCTTACCTCCCTTCGCCTTTTTTGCTCTGCTCAGGATAAGGCTGTACACCCCAAGGGCTGCCAGGGAAAGGACTGAGATTTCTCCAATGGTATCATACCCTCTGAAGTCCACGACTATCACGTTAACTACGTTAAGTCCGCCGGTCATTGCCAGAGCCTTCTCCATGAAGTAGTAATTGAAGGTCTCGAACGGGTGCAGTACCCCCATATTTGCATTTAACATTACGGCAAGAACTCCAAATGCGACAACGCCTGAGATTAGCAAGTTCACCAGGACCTTGCCTGCTGGCATAGGTTCATTGAACTTCTGTGGAATCTTCATGACTACCAGGATGAAGATAATGGTGGACAGTGTTTCTACACAGACCTGGGTCATTGCAAGGTCAGGAGCTTTGAGGTATATGTAAAGCAGGGATACCAGGAAACCAAGCTCGGAGAGGGATATGACCGCAGGCAGGTATCTCGGGAGAAGCGCAGCACCAAGCGCTGCCAGAATCATCAGGGAGTAAAGTACGATTTCATAAGGCTGAGCATCGTAGATTATCCCTGCAGGCAGGATGTTGCCAATTCCTATACCCATCTTATAAACCGGCCAGAATATCAGGAAAATCATGAAGAGCATTGTCATCTTGACATACACTCCAATGGGTCCTGGCTGGGTTACAGCTGCGAACTTGTGGGTTATTTCCTTTGCGTTGTTTACGATTGCATCGTACCAGTAGTTCACACTGATCCAGGGGAGTTTGGCGTTGAAGCTGTTCTGCCAGGCAGCAATTGCATCATAGAACTTGTAGAGTACAAGACCGATGGCAAAGGTTGCTATCGTCATCAGGAGCGGAGTGGTAATTCCGTGCCAGAGCTTTACATGCAGAGTATCAGCATGCGGGACGAGGCCGCTGTAGGCAGGCTGGATCAGGGTGCTGACCGGGAACGTGGGGTAGAGCCCGAAGAAGATGATCAGACCTGCAAGGAAGACTGCCGGAGCCAGCATAACCCAGGGGGCATCGTGAATGTGGTGAGGGACATCGTGATCGTGAGTCCTTGGTCCGAGGAAGATCCCGTCTATCAGTTTGATAGAGTACATAAGGGTGAACACACCACCGGCCACTGCAACGGCGGGGAAGACAAAAGCCCACGGACCTCCGTAAGTTTCTGACACCAGTTCTCCGATTTCAAGAGATGTCTCGTAGAACATTTCCTTGCTGAGGAAACCGTTCAGAGGAGGTACACCTGCCATCGAAGCTGCTGCAATTACTGCAACGATAAAGGTCTTTGGCATCTCCTTACGCAAACCACCCAGTTTTCTTATGTCTCGAGTTGTCGCTTCGTGAGCCACAATACCTGCAACAAGGAAGAGGGTAGCCTTGAAGGTGGAGTGGTTCAGCAGGTGGAATGTTGCTGCAGCAAAGCCCAGTCCCGGGTGTTCGGCCGTACTGTACCCGTACATGGTCATCAGGTAAGCCAGCTGGCTGATCGTAGAGTAAGCCAGGATAGCTTTGATGTCTGTCTGCCGGAAAGCCAGGAAACCTGCCATTACCATGGTGATCATTCCTGTCCCTGAAACAAGGATTAACCATTCGGGAGTTCCCGAAAGGATGGGGTGCATCCTTGCAACCAGATAGACACCGGCCTTGACCATTGTAGCCGAGTGCAGGAAGGCGCTTACAGGTGTCGGAGCTTCCATTGCGTTGGGCAGCCATATATAGAATGGACCCTGAGCAGATTTGGAAGCAGCTCCCAGGAAGATCAACACAAGGACTGCAACATAAAGCGAACTTCCGTGGAGTGTTGAAAGGAGTTCGGAGCTCTGAGCAACTTCAGAGATTCCATAGGTACCTGTAACAACCCTGAGCATCAGGAAGCCTGCGAACATGAAAAGTCCGCCACCGGCAGTTATCAGAAAAGCTTTGGTTGCGCCGTATACGGATTCCGGTCTTTCTCTCCAGTATCCGATAAGCATAAAAGATGTTATACTGGTCAGTTCCCAGAAAATAAACATCTGGATCGTATTATCTGTATAGGCAATGCCCAGCATTGCACCCATGAAGAGTAAGAGCCACTGGTAGTACCTTGGCAGGTCTTCCTTTGTGGACATATAACCGTTTGAATAGGACATGATGATAACACCAACGCCTGAAACGATTAGTGCCAGGAGCACGGCCATACCGTCTCCGTAAAAGTCTAAGGATAGACCAGCTGCCGGCAACCAGTTAAACGAACCCTTCACAGGAGTGCCTGCCATAGTGTATGGGATTACCTGGGCATTCAACGCAAAACACGTAAATGCGATGAGTGCCGAAATCCAGCCAATCCTCTGTTTGAATACACTATATAATACAGGTAATGTCCATGCGAGTATAAATGGTAAAAAGACAGCTATTACTATTGCATTAAATGGATCCATGAATCATCAACCCAACCTCTTTTTGGTTATTAATAGTGAATACTAGTCAGGTTCAAAAGTTTCAATCCAGAATTCAATCCACATGGGAAATAAAGATATAATGTAATCTTATAATTTCCTCGCGTATACTCTTTTGTCATATAGTAAAAATGTTTCGGTTTTTACTGGACGCATCTTCAGCATCAAGCAAACTCTTTTGCGTCTAAAATTGCATGCGAAATTTTCCCGGATTATTCCCTGATTACAGTAAATACCTCCCTTTCAAAACTGCAGATTTTTACTTGATTTAAATCACATCCCACCTTTCTCGTTGGAATTTTAGCTTTTCTCTGTTCTTAACGCTACCGATTTTGTCCTTATGAGGTTTAATGGAACGTATGGCAGTATTCTAAATCGTAGCTAATTAAATACAAAGATCGAAAACCGATAGCATCAGGTTTACTAATTTCCATGTGGATTCCCAAATATTTGAAGATTTCCAAAAAACACTATCAAGAAAAACAGCAATTTCGAGGAAAAAAATATGAAAATAAAGGTCAGAGAAAAGTTTTTTACCTTAATGAGTAGCAATTTAATCGAGACAATTAATTAAATTAATTGAAAAGTTACCCCCTACTTCAGTACAATTTATTTAAGCCATTAAAACTGTGAATGAGGATATTTAGTCTGAGAAAGCAACAGAGAATGATTCATTAGTGAGTTCATTTGAATTAATTCTATTTTAAAATATATATGATTACATATCAAAAAATTGAAACTCTGGAATAAAATGAATCAAATAGATAAAAAGAAGAAATATGTACATTGAAAGTAAAAAAAATCAAAATAGAAAGAAACCCGAAAGAAAGTTTTTTGTCAAAAAAAAGAAATCATGGACAAAAAAAGTTAACAAAAAGGAAAAGAGTATATTTAACATAATTCTTCGAGAACTTCCGTTTTTAAACTGAAAGAGAAAATATTCAGGAAATATTTTCAGAAATCGAGTTCTCGATAAAAGAGTGAAAATCGAAAAAAGATCGGAGTACGTTAAAAATCCAGAGTCCCTGTGTAAAAGGACGAATAATTCAAAAACTGCTTTTTTGAGTTAAAAAGGACAGGACTTATCACAAAGACCCGTTAAATACCAGTACCTGTAAAATGCCAGTAACCTGTAAAATGCCAGTACCTGTAAAATGCCAGTACCTGTAAAATGCCAGTACCTGTAAAATGCCAGTACCTGTAAAATGCCAGTAACCTGTAAAATACCAGTAACCTGCAAAATGCCAGTAACCTGCAAAATGCCAGTAACCTGCAAAATGCCAGTAAATACAAGCGCTGATAAAAAAGTTCGGAATTATTTTCTCTTCTATAATAGAGAAGAAAAACAATAATTCTTCCGTATTGCCGGTCCTGTAATCAGCATATTTGTCAGGGTTCAGGCTTTTGCTTCCTGTCCCTCCCCCTGAAACGGTCCTCTATCTGTTCGGTTAATTGATCTCTATTTCTACAGGGCTCTCTTCAGAGCAGCGCCTGAAGGTAACCTCAAGCACTCCATTTTTGTAACTTGCTTTTGCGCTTTTCGGGTCCACCCGGACAGGGAGTTCCACGTCTTCCGAATATTCTGAAAGCCCGAGGACTTTTATTTCAAGGTGCTGAGCTGTAGCGTGCAGCATGAGATCTTCCTTTTCAATCTCCGGGAACTCTGCGAGTACATGCACCATGTCCTCATTTTCAAAGATGTCAATTAAAGGTTCTTTTGTTTCTGAGGGAAAGAAGTTCTCTTCTTTTTGAGGGTATTCCGGAACGTTTCCGAATTCCCGGAGTTCTGGGTCCTCCCCCGGGCGGTGAATGATAGAAAATCCGTAAACAAAGGGAACGGACTCTCCCATTTCTTCCAGGAGGGCTTCGATCATTTCTTCCAGGTTGTCAAAAAGTTCAGATCCGAAATCTTCAAAGAAATCCTTTCTTTTTCTTATGCCCACCATTATTACCTCTGATTTTCCTCACGCTCCCGAAGCTCAGTCGATATCGATTGAAGTTCGAGAACTGGACTCCAGCCTCTGAAAGGTAACTTCCAGAACACCGTTTTTATATGTGGCTTTCGCGCTCTGAGGGTCTACCTTTACTGGCAGTTCAACACGTTCGGAATATTTTGGATTCCCATCTAATGTTTCGATGTCAAGTATTAAATCAGTTGCGTTCAGTTGAATATTTTCTTTCTCGATGCCCGGCATCTCGGCAATCACATGGATCTTTTCTTCGGTTTCCAGTACATCAATAAGGGGTTTTCTTATGTCAAGGTAACGTTTTTCTCCGGTTTCCGTCTGCTCAAACATCGGGATATTCCCGAATTCCCGGATTTCAGGCTCTTCCCCGGGACGCTGGGTTACGGAAAAACCATACACAAAGGGATGCTGCCCGAAGTTATCCATGCTCATGCCCATAGCACTGCTAAGGCGCTCGAACATTTCTTCCATATCCTTCAGGGGATCAATTCCGAATATTTCATCGAAAAAACTTTTTTTTCTCCTGTCTTTGTCCATCTCATCACATCATTATTAAGTTATGCGTCTTGAGTTTCTTAAGTGAGTACTACTCAGGTGAGTACTGCTCAAATCGGTAAGGCTATTAATTCAAGCTATTAATTCAGGCTATTAATTCAGGGAATTTTTTCACAAAAATTAAAAAGGCCGGGATTTACCGGCACTTCAGGCAAAGCCTCATTCAGCTTTTGGAAATACCGGGACTTCTTTTTCCGGTTCTTTTCCCTCGCCTTCTTTTCCCTGCTCTTTTGCTTCGGGAGATTCTTCCTCAAACTCGGTTGCATACCTGGCAAAGAGTTCGGCACTCTTTTCATAGGCGCTCAGAGTTTCTCTGGACGTTGTGGGCCTTACACGGCGGATTGCCATTTCGAAGTGCCTTTTTGAAAGGCGAACATCTCCGACCTTTTCCTGGATACTCTTCCGGTCAGTGCCCGGAGTAACTATTTCCCTGAGGGCAAGCATTGCCGCTTCCCTGCATATGCCTTCGATATCCGCGCCCACATACCCTTCGGTCATTTCAGCAAGTTCGGAGATTTTTACATCCTCTGCAAGGGGTTTTTCTTTTGTGTGGATCTCAAAGATCTTCTCTCTGCCTTCTTTTCCTGGCGGCTTGATGTAAATGAGCCTGTCAAAACGGCCAGGTCTGAGGAGGGCAGGATCTACCATATCCGGCCGGTTTGTAGCAGCAACTATGATCACGTCCTTGAGTTCCTCTACCCCGTCAAGTTCCGTCAGGATCTGGCTTACCACCCTTTCGGAGACGTGGGTATCGGAAACAGAGCTTCTTTCCGGAGCAATTGAGTCGATCTCATCAAAGAAAATCACCGTCGGAGCAGCCTGTTTTGCTTTCCTGAACGTTTCTCTGATTGCACGCTCGGACTCACCCACATATTTACTGAGCAGTTCGGGGCCTTTTATACTTATGAAGTTGGCTTCACTCTCGCTTGCAACGGCTTTTGCAAGCAAAGTCTTCCCCGTACCCGGAGGCCCGAAGAGCAGGACACCTCTAGGAGGCTTTATACTGACAGCCTTGAACATTTCGGGATACTTGAGAGGCCATTCCACAGATTCTATAAGTTCCTGTTTTGCTTTCTCAAGTCCGCCGATATCGTCCCAGCCCACATGCGGAACTTCAACATAGACTTCCCTCATGGCCGAAGGCTCGATATTCTTCAGGGCTTCTCTGAAGTCTTCCTTCGTAACCACCAGGTTGTCAATGATTTCTTGCGGAATCTCTTCTTCGATATCGATTTCAGGGGTGATCCTTCTGAGGGCATGCATCGCGGCTTCCTTGCAGAGAGAGGACAGGTCAGCTCCCACAAAACCGTGGGTCACATCTGCGATCTCTCCAAGGCTTACTTCATCTTCAAGAGGCATGCCTCTGGTGTGAATCAGGAGGATCTGCTTCCTGCCGTTCCGGTCAGGAATTCCGATTTCAATTTCCCTGTCAAACCTTCCGCCGCGGCGGAGCGCCTCGTCAATGGAATTCGGGCGATTTGTGGCAGCTATGACAACGACTTCACCTCTGGACTTAAGCCCGTCCATCAAAGAGAGGAGCTGAGCTACCACCCTTCTTTCCATTTCTCCGGTGACTTCACCACGTTTGGGAGCAATGGAGTCAATTTCGTCTATGAAGATAATGGAAGGCGCATCCTTCTCAGCCTCTTCGAAGATCTCCCGGAGCTTCTGTTCACTTTCTCCGTAATATTTGGAAACGATTTCAGGGCCGCTGATTGTGATGAAATTGGCATCGGTTTCACTTGCGACCGCCTTTGCAATCATGGTCTTGCCCGTTCCCGGGGGCCCGTGAAGCAGGACTCCTTTGGGAGGCTCGATCCCCAGCTTCTGGAAGAGTTCAGGGTGTCTCATTGGCAGCTCGATCATTTCCCTGACAAGCTGGATTTCCCGCCTGAGCCCACCGATGTCCTCGTATGAGATGCCTTCCGGAGTCTTGATTTCCTCAATTGATTTTTCCTTGATAACAATTTCAGTGTCTTTGGTGACAACGACCGGCCCTGCAGGTCTTGTAGATGCCACGACGAAAGTCAGGGGATTGTTTACGGTTTCAACCCTGATCTGCTGACCTTTGTTCAGAGGTCTGCCTTCGATTATTCTCAGAATGTAATGGGCGCCGCCCACGAGCCTGACAGGCTGGGATGGAGCAAGGGTGACCCTTTGCGCATGTTTTGCCTGAACCTTCTGGATCGTAACCCTGTCATCAATTCCGACCTTTGCATTGCTGCGCAGGTTTCCGTCTATTCTGATCCTGTTCTCCTGCCCGCGCTCGACGTTAGGCCAGACAATTGCATAAGTCTTGGATCTGCCTGAGATTTCAATAATATCTCCGCTCACAAGACCCATTTCCTGCATCAGACGGGTATCAATTCTTGCAATTCCCCTGCCCACATCTTTATGATAGGCCTCAGCTACCCTCAGATTCATTTCTTCAGTCATTTATTTTCAACCCCGGTCTCACATATTTTCCAGTACTGCTGGTTGTTTTTAATCGTATATTCAACAAAACCCCTTTCTGCAAGGTCCATAAGGTTAGATGTTATAATGCTCGGGTGAAGGCGAAGGTTATAACAGAGGACCGCCGCTGTAGCCTCGTTTTTCAGGAGCTCGAACAGAAGCTCGCATTCTACAGGGTTTCTGGCAACCTCTTCGATCGAGTCCAGGCATCGGTCCATAAGTTCCGTATATTCGACCTGCAGCTGTTTCTGCATCTGCACAAGTTCTTCCTGCCTTGCTTTAAGTTCCTGGAGCCTGTTGCTCAGTTTCAGGAAGAAGCAGGAGGATTCGTCTCTGGCAGCAGCTTCTCTCTTCTCGACAGCAGATTTTTCCCCTTTTTTCTCCCTGTCAAAATTAATGTCCTGAAGGGACATCGTATAGGAATAAGGCGATACTGCCACCTCAAGTCTCATGTTATTTGCAATATTGAAGTACTTGCGCCTCTGCTCATCCACACTGCACTCGATCAGCCCTGCCTGTTCTAACAGGCTCAGATGACTGATAATTGCCTTTGGTCCTACCCCCAGCCTGCCTGAAATTTCACTGACATAGCAGGGGCGGTTTGCAAGAAGCTGAATAATCTTCCTGCGGTTTTCATTCCCCAGGATGTCAAGTAGTTTTGCTGGGTCCATATTTTCCCCTCTGGTAATTATTGAAATTTTATGATGTATACTGGCGATAAGTTTTGAATTTTGTATTTAATATATTTTTGCTAGAGTTATTATAATATACACATTATATTTAACATGGATTTAATAATGGCTCGGGTCCTTTCTAAGGTTTGTTTGAAGCGTTTCTTCCTGAGATCCAAATCTCAAGTAAGAGCTTTCAAGAACCTGTATAGCAGGAGTTACAGGGAGTCACTGCCCGAAATCCCCTGGCCAGATGCTAACTATTACGCGTATGTAATAGTTAGTAACCATTAGTTAGCAATAATAATATATAAAGTTTGCTGAAGATATCAGTTTGCGTGAAAAATGCTGAAAAAAAAGGAAAAGATAAAGGCAAAAAGATGAAAACAAAAGATGAGGACAAAAAGACCGCAAAAAGCAAATAAAGTGAGAAATTGATTTAAACTGTAACGGATGCTGGACGGAGGATTCGGTTGGAGATAAATCCGTATATGAAAGTCAAAATGTATCTATTCATTGGATTCGTTTTTCTGGCACTTGCGGGCCCAGCATCGGCAGATACCATTACAGTGAACAATGGCGGGGAAGGAGATTACAAATCAATACAGAAAGCAATAAATAATGCAAATCCCGGAGACACAATCTTCGTTTATCCCGGCACTTATAAAGAGAATCTTGTCGTCGATAGGGAGTTAAAAATCATATCAAAGTCCGGAAATCCGGAAGATACCATCGTCCTGGCTGCCACTCAAAAAGAGCATGTTTTCAGAGTTGCTTCGGATAACGTAACAATTAGAGGATTTAAAATAAAAGATGCCTCGGGAACTCCGGGGAACTATAAATATGGGATTTATCTTGAGGAGACAAAGAACTGCATAATTGATAACAACTACATCTCAAACAACAGGGAAGGTATTCTCTTAATTGATTCCAGCAATAACACCCTTATCAATAACAAGCTTCCGAAGAACAATGATGCCGGGATTATACTCAGGTCTTCGGACCACAACACGATAATGAGCAATAATTTATCAGGCAATATCGCAGGAATCGTCATAATTTATTCTTCCTGCGATAACAGGGTAGATGGAAATACAGTCTTCGAAAACACAATAGGCATTGAAGTCCAGGGAAATAACAATACGATAAGGAACAATACCATATTGAATAACGATAAATACGGAATAGGTATCGAATCCTCTGATGAGAATGCAATAAGCAGTAACATAGTAAATTCGAATAAAAGAAACGGAATCGAAATTGGATTTTCGAAAAACAATACCCTGAAAAACAATACTATAAACTTTAATGGAATGGATGGAGTCTTTTTACTTTACTCAAACAATAACACATTAAACAGCAATAATGCTTCGAATAACGCAAACCACGGGATTAGCCTGATGGACTGTGACTATAATCTTTTCCATAACAACGTTGTGAACCTGAATAATGCAAACGGGATTCAACTCTGGAACAAAGGAACTGAAATAGATGATGACGCTATTTTTGAATGGGGAGGGTCAGGTGACAATATCCTGAGCAACAACACCGTCTCAAATAACACTGCTTACGGCATCTATATCGGTATTTCAGGCGACAACAACACACTGAAAAATAATTCAGTATTTTCAAACAGAAAATACGGGATTTTTCTTGCGGAAGCCAGCCGCAATAATGAGCTTGAAGGTAATAGAATGGATTCAAATCTGCTGGGGGAAGTTCTGGTCAGTCCCGACGAGACTCTCATAGGCTCCAGCGAACTCGGCACACCTGAAATCAGTTCACAGGAAATGGGAAAGGATCCGGGGACGCGGTCAAGAGGGATGCCGTTCATCGGCTGTTTTACGACAGTAGCCATTGTTGGGATGGCAGCAATAATCGTGCAAAGAAAACAGGAATAAGATACTCCTGATCCGAAAAACAAGATATTAATGGATATAAAGTACCGGATAATGTTTACTATAAGGTCATTAAAATGCTCTGATCATCAAAACCTCATCCCCGTAATTTGAGGTTTCAGCCGTGACTTCCCAGGCAGGGTAATATGTGGTCTGGCCTTCATATCTGTAAGGATAAGTATCAAAGCCGTTGAAATAAACAAATTTGACGTCAGTGATCCTGGTCCTTCCCAGGGAAAACATCGGCAGATTACCTTTCTGAGTGACGAAGTTCCTGTTTCTTACCTGCTGGATTATGTATTTGCCAGGGTCATTGAAATCCACTGTCTGGAAACTTGCTATTTGCAGGGGTTCCAGATCTGCAGCACTTGAGGTTAAGTTAAATCCGCTTTCTGTAATCTCATTATCCGAGACAAGGAAATAGATTTCCCCGGGGAATCCGGTATTATTAGACCCTTCATTATAAGACTCGTCGGAGTTAATGAAACTGACATTAAAGGTGGTTGAGGAAGATTTCCCCTGATATAACGGAAGCTGATTTACGGGTATTGAGGGAATATCAGCGTCAAGAGTTACTCTTTGATTCGTAAGAGTGCTCCATACCTGTACAGTCCTTCCGTGAGGCATATCCTCTTTCATGGGAGGATAATAATTAAAAGTCTCATAGAATAGAGGAAGGGCATAATATAATACTGCCAGAGCAATAATGATTCCAATTACACTTTTTGATTTTTCCTGCATATGTATTAAACCCCCCTCAGGTAGATTCAATCCCGACTGCCAGCGGATATTCCGGGTGGTCTATGAGGTAGATACGCAGTTTTTCAGAGGAGCCGGACTCGGAAACATGGTCAGCCCTTACTTCCTGTTCAAAAGCAAAATTGCCGTCCAGAGTGATCTCATACCTGTAAATTCCAGGTTCCACACCAAACTCAGGAGAAGAGATTTCCGTGCCCGGACTCAACAAATAAGTCTCGTGGAATATTGATTCATTATAAAGGTTGAGGATTTCGATACTGATTTCGTGTGTTTTTTTATCTTCATTTATAAGGAAGAACTGCAAAGGATCTGAAGAAAATTCCTGATCTAATTTTTCTTCAGTGCCTTCGTTATAATATCTACATACGAGATGGACGACTTTTCCATCACACTTCCCGTCCTTAGATATAATTCCATAGGAAAGTGTGCAAAAATCCACATTAATCCAGCCATTAATTGTATCGTTACCTACCGCAAAAACTGCACTGCTTTGCGGCTCTCCGATGATGTATCCAGCATAGATTGTCTGGAAGTTGAGAGTGCTGGTCTCTTTCAGCTTCAGTTCGAAATGCTGTCCCATCAGGCTTAGACCCACAGTTCCGTTTGAAGCAGCTTCCCTGAACCTGTGAGGATTTACGGTTACGGTTTCAAACTCCTCGCAGGTCTCCGGAATCTCGAAAGAATTTCTTTCGGACTCTATTTCTTCGAATATACCATATTCATCGACCCCACCATCCTCAATCTCTGAAAAACTTCCTGCTGAACCGGAGATAAAAATGAGCCTCAGGGGATTCAACGAGTGTACCAATCTCTCCCGATCTTTTTTCCAGTCCATTACAAATACAGTATGAACAGTTTTTCCATTATATTTCTCAGAGGTTACCGCAATATTATACATCAGGTCTTCAAAGTCTATGGAGCCACTAAATAGTTCCCCGCATACATAGAAAGTTGCCCTGCTTTCAGGCATTCCTTTAACGTATCCAGAATAACGATAAGACTTCCCTCCGTTAAGTCTGGAAATCTCTTCTATTTCTACTTCAAAGTCTCTCCCCAATAACCTGAGATTTACACTCCCATTTGTAGCGGCATTCTCAAATTCCCGAATATCTATTGTAACAGTTTCAAACCCGTCCCAGTGCCCCTGGAAATCAAGTGAACTGTCCTGAACCTCGATCTTCTGAATGATATTGATATTATCTCCAGGGATTCCCGAAACTGCCTTGAAGGAACTGTCATTAGAAGCAATTTCATCAAGCTGCGCTCCAGAATATCCAGAAGTTTCAACTTCGCTGTTGCCTTCAGCTAAAACCAGAAATCCTGAAAAAGCAGCCAGAGCCAGGAAGGCTGCAAGTACTATTATTGTACTACTCACTTTCATTCGAATCCCCCAATCCGGATATGACAAACAACAAACTCTCCAACCAAATATAAATCTGCACTCTTCCTAGAAGAACTTTGTTCTTTTATTTCAATCTTTTGTACATTGACACTATCAGGTCAATAAAAAAGATAGAAAAACTTCACAGGAAAGGAAAAACAATTATAGAAAGTTATACTGAAAAAGTATATAATGAAGGAAAGTGAAAGAGTTCCAAAGACGGGTTTAAAATATGAAACCTGACAAAAAAGGAGAAAATATGAATTAAAAGTAAAAAATATGAATTATTTCGGCTTTTTTGGCTTTGATTTTTCTTTTTGCCTTTCCTTCTGCTGATTAAAAACAGAGGGCAAATGGAGGGCATATGAACCTTCCTCCCTGATTGCCATAACAAGTTCTTTTCGCTCTAAAAGGGAATCCAGATTAAGTTCATAAGAGCCGGGGCCGAGAATCCTTACAGATTCCACCCTCTCTTCCTCAGTTTTGTTTTCATTTTCTGATTTCTGCTCCCTGTTTTCTTCTCCTGATGCGAGGGCCTCGTCAATATTTCTGACAACCTCATCCAGAGAGGCTTCTAGATCCAGTTTTTGTTCTTCCAGAGCGGGCCGTCCCTGGTTTTCCAAACCTTCTGGCTCCTTTTTCACATAGAGGAACTTATTCCAGCCGCAGTTAGGGCAGCCGCTGAGGATTACAGAATCCCCGTCTTCAAAAATAGTTCCGCATCTGGTACATCTATGGGGCATGAGTTCACCGGTAATCAATAATAAGACTTAGTTGCTGCAAGTTTTATGACCGTACAGTAAATAGCTTAATCGGATACATGGCTTAAATTGATTTTTAAATGGGCAACTTAAACAGTGCCTTAACAGACTATGAGCTTTACTCTTACGGGATTGACACTTTACGGGACTGACACTTTACGGGACTGACACATTATGAGATTGACACTTATATCAGTATACCTTAAATGATATCTTAAATAAATACCTTTAATAAATATGTATATTTGTATTTACAGTTTTTTTATTTAGTAACTTTAACTAAAGATTTGCCTTCAACACCAGGCTTTTTGCCCTTACCGGTTGCAAACCTCCGCCTTCGGAAGAAAAGGAATAATTCCTTGTTCTCTTTTTCTGGTTCTCTCAGTTCTCCAATATAATCATTGATGTGTAAACTGCTGACACAGCCTGCTGGCAAAAAACCCGTCGAGATACAAACACGCAATAAATTTATAGAAGTTTCCAGTACTTTTTCCCGTCAATAACCTGAGAACTGGTTCTGCGGGTTCGGTCCATTTCTTCCAGAACTTCCGGGAGCCTGCCGGGCTGGGTAATTTCAAAAACTACCGGGTCAAGGGCATGGTTTATGTAAAGACTGTGTTTAAGATCTTCAAGGCTCCAGAGTTTCTCAGGGTCTTTTCTCATATTTTTTACCAGAATACTTATCATGTCTTCCATAAAATTCCAGGGATAGACAATCCATGCCCAGTCTTCAAGTCTCTCTCCCACATAATCAGGATCAATTTTCGAGCTCCCCAGGTATTGTAAGGAAGCGGTTCGGACCTCTCTGGGGCTCCTGTCTTCTACATAAGCTTTAGCACTGATCATACTCCCCCCTGTATCCACAATATCATCTACGATAAGCACTTTCTTGCCCTTGATTACATCGGCCGGGAGAGGGTATCGGATATAGGGTTCACCAGTATCAATAGCTGCAGTTCCTGTGTAATGCTCGATTTTAAGGCTTGACAGGTCATCAAGCCCCAGAAAGTCACACAACACACGCCCTGCAAACCAGCCTCCTCTGGCAAGCGCGATAATAACATCCGGTTCATACCCCGAGCTTTTGATGTCTCTTGAAATGTTTCGGCACAGGTTGTAAATGTAATCCCAGTTCGTAAGCACACATCTAAACGATTTTATGTAAAACCCTCCAGGATCCGAAGCCCGGTGCATTGGTCAGGAGATTTATTGTTTCAGGAACCCTCAGGTCAGGGCTCCACCTTCGAGGATATATAATAGACCATAATTTTAAGTTTTCTTATCTTGTTAAAAAAATAGTTCAGAAAAAGACTAAAAAAGAAATGCTTCAAAAACAAATTTAAAAACCTTACAAGCATAATTAGATGCAGTTAAAATACTATTTCAAAAAGTCTTTAAATTAAAGACCTTCTACTACTGCTCCCGAAAATAACAAGCTCAAAAGAGCTCCCAGAAAGCAGGAAAAATCTAAAATAGGTTTCCCATAGAAAAGTGAGTTCTGAAAGTGAGAACAATGGATAAAATGCTGACAGACCTGCTCTTTATGTCCCAGAAAAGAAAGGACCTTTTACTCCTTCTAAGAGACGGAGGGAAAACAATAGAGGAAATAATAGATACTCTTAATGTTACCCCGACAGGAATGCTCCCTCAAATAAAAAAATTAAAGGAGGAGTTTCTGGTTTTGCAGGATGAGAGGGAATACAGGCTTACCCCCCTGGCAGAAATTCTTGTCGAAAAAATGCAACCCCTGCTTGACATTCTTGAGGTTATCGAGGAACATAAGGATTTCTGGCAGGAGCGGGACCTGAGCGATTTGTCTCCAGCCTTTCTTGAAAGACTTAACGAATTAAAACCTTATTCTCTTGTAAAACCCGACACCGATAAATTTTTTGAGACTCATTCAGTGTTTCTGGAAAATATGGAAAAATCAAAAAACATACTTTCTCTATCTTCGATATTCCATCCGGTATTTCCGGAGACATTTCTGAGACCTGAGGATAAAGATTCCGAAATTACCCTTATAGTAACAAAAAGAATTTATGAAAGGCTGAAGACTGACTTTGAAAAAGAACTGAAACTTTACCTGAACCAGAAAAAGAAGCGGCTTTTTGTCTTCGAGGACGAAGTAAAAATAGCCATGCTGACAAGAACCGAACATTTTATGATGGCTGATTTCCTTACGTGGAAAGGAGCCTATGACCAGGAGAGTATTATAAGCTTTGAACCTGCTCCTTTGAAATTGGCTGAAGACCTCATTCTCTATTATAAAGACAAGGCTCAGGAGATTAAGGGATAAATCCTGGCAAAAAAGTTATCAAGAGAAGGTTTGATCTCGGCATAAATTATTCCGTCTCTACAGGCTAAAAAATATCCCGATTTTTCTTTGTAGAGCTTTCCGACTTTATATCCGGAAGTACTGCATTTTTCGTAATCAAGAATCCTGACGCTGAACACCAGCCTGTACAGGCTGTTTTTCTTCAACAGGGTAGAATGATACTTCGGAGTGCCGTTTAAAAAGTGAAAGACCCTCTCGACACTCCAGTCCTCCCATTTTATCAGCTTATTATATTCTTCAGGTGTGATTTTTCTGGCCCTTGGAGTTGAAGTGGCAACTGGCTGCTTTTTAGCCCCAACAGTCCCATTTTCAAGAGCCTCCATTGTCCCTCTGAGCAGTTTAATCCCGGTAGCGGCTAATTTTTGACCCGTTTCTTCAAGTTTCTCCCCGGGATTTATAAAGACGCGTTCCTGACAGATGATATCCCCTGTATCTTCTCCCTTATCCACGTAGTGCAGGGTTACCCCGGGATCAAGTCTATAATCATAATACTCCCAGAACAACGGATTTGGTCCCCTGTACTCCGGAAGGTACGAATAATGAATGTTAACAGTACCGTATAAAGGAATATTGAAGACATTTTCCTTCAACAGGTGAGACATCGAAAATACAACGATAAGATCAGGTTCCACACTCCGGACCCACTTTTCCAGATTCTTACTGTCCCCTTTTCTGAGATAGTAATAAGGAATCTGCATTTTTCTGGAAAAAAGCTTTAAGTTTAAAGGATTTGAGGTGAGCAAATAGTAAATACTGGCCGGAAACCTTCCTGCTGCTTTGAGAAATTTATTTGGCTCGTTTGTCGGGGCACAATCAACAATTCCCACAACTTTGTGTTTCGATTCTATAATTGATTGTAGAACTTGCGGGATACCCTGGGTGATAACCACAACCCTCAATCAAATCCCACCCGAAATTTCATCTGACACCGGATAAAAGTAGAGCCTGATACAGGTACTTCTTTTAGCCCTTCTTTCAACCTGCACTTTGCACCGATTTTAGCTATTTTTTGCGAACTCAAATTGAAAGCCTTCCTGAGTGCCAGTTCTACATATAATTTAGATTCTGCTTACAAAAGCAATTCATTTTAGAGTCTTGGGATGCAGTCGATACAATTTAAAAATATTAAGAAATAACGCTGTTAAACAGAGTTTCGAAATTTTCCTGGTTATCCAAAAAGATTTATAGAATTGAATGCAGAACTAAAAGATTTTTGTATTCAAGATGAAAATTGAATTTCGTTTTTTAGCTTTACCTATTGCTGTCGTTTATGAATATCTAAGAGTTATTCGTTATTAGAATATCTGCAGGACTATTTATACTGGAAGAAACGAGTATTTAAACATATGCATGAAAATCCAGAAATAACTGATATTGTCAGGATTATTATAAAAGCAAAATTGAAAATAGAAATTATTTAAAATTTTTGAACTGAAGAATTGTTTTTAACTAAAATAGGGAAAAAATAAACTCATTGTTAAAGCTGCGGACAGAACCGAAGCTTAAGCAAAAGATAAATTAGAACAGGCTTATCCTTCCATATATAAATTTGAAAGAGAAGAGGGAGATAAATGAAAAGAAGGATAAACAGCAGTTCTTTAAAAACTGTGAAACTGGTGGCAATCCTGTTCGTGCTCTTTACAGTTGCTCTTTCCGGCTGTGTTGACAACGGGCAGAATAATACGGATAACCAGACAGAAGACTCAGCAAACGAGGGCCAGAATACCAGCACTGAAGAATACATATATGGTGTGGCAAATGTTGAAAGCATCGATATTCTGACTCTGGAATCTTTCCCCGTGCAGATACACGTGATAGCAGAAGGCTACCTGCCTGACGGATGCACTGAAATTGATGAAATAAAGACTGAAATGGAAGGAAACACTTTCAATGTCAATATTACGACGAAACGCCCGAAAGAAGCAATCTGTACCCAGGCTATAGAGAGTTTTACAAAAACGATTCCACTTGAAGTCCAGGGCCTCAGCGCCGGGAACTATACTGTAAACGTTAACGGAGTAAACGGATCATTCGAACTTGCAGTTGATAACACCTTAGATGAAATTCCCGATACTATGCCACCGGAACAGCAGGTAATAACCGAAGCTGATAACGGAACAACTATAAGTCTCAAACAAGGAGAGACTTTTTACCTGAGGCTTAAGGATAACCCGACTACAGGCTATTCCTGGGAACTTAACCTGAGCCAGGGACTTAACACCACAGATATTTTAGGAACATATTCTCAATCGGAACCTAAAGAAAGTGAGCAGCCCATTCTTGGTGCCGGAGGGATTCGTGAGTGGGAAATCAAAGCCGACTCCGAGGGAAAACAGCTGGTAACAGCAATATATAAAAGATCCTGGGAAAATGAAACCGGGACTGAAGACAAATTTACACTCAATGTTGAAGTGGTCTGAACTACAGTCCCGCTTTTCATGCCTCTACTCTCTTCTACTTCCCTTTTTATCTTCTCTCAAGTGAGAGAGCAGGGGACATGAAAATATTAATTTCTGTCAGCAGCAGCCCTGTTTTCCGGCAGACTCAAGGGAGCCCAAGAGCCTGTTTTAAGTCTTTGAGGCAACTGTCGCAGATGTACGACGTGCCTATCTGGGTACACCCGAGTATATTTACATCTTCCCTGTGTTCTTTTTCTTCCGGGTTTCCGGGATAGCTTTCGCAGTAAACTCCACACTTCACTTCACAGTAAGCTCCGCAGAAGAGACACTTTGTCATAATATGATTTAGGGGCTCAGGTTTCAAATATCTTGCCTCGGCAGAGTTGCGCCACCCGAGTTTCGCTTCGGGATCGCAGGAGAGCGGTCTTCCTGATAAAAAAGAAGAAAATCAGGGCCTCCAGACAGGCTGGCGGAGGCACTTGTCTTTATCTGCGAATTGAAAAGCGGTTTTCGGGTAAGGGAGGTATTCTTTTGAATCAGGGAACATTTCTTCAGTATATTTTCTCTCTGAACTGAGATGCCGTTTTGCTGGTCGCTTTTTTCTGGCTGGCATGCCGGATCCAGCTCCGTGCGGCATGGGGAGAAAGAACTGAAAGATTCACTCCCGGATTCGAAGGGATCAAACCAATTAATCAGGGATCACCAGAAGATTTGATGAGATAGAAAAAGAGACTTGGAAGAAGAAATATAATAAAATTGTAAGGAAGTTGAGGAGTTCATCTGGTAAGAGTTTAACTTTCTTAATGCTGGAGAAGAGAGAGCTGAGCGAAAAGTATATAAACTATCGTTAGTATGTTCTGATAGCTGTCCCTGGCAAAGTGGCCTGATCAATAATAACACTGTAGCGGGGTGGGGTAGCCAGGAGATCCCGACGGGCTCATAACCCGTAGACCGATGGTTCGAATCCATCCCCCGCTATAAAAAACTTTTTTCAGATCAGTTCCCTTTACCAGTCTATTCATCCTACAACATTGTAGCGGGGTGGGGTAGCCAGGAGATCCCGACGGGCTCATAACCCGTAGACCGATGGTTCGAATCCATCCCCCGCTATAAAAAGACCTTTTAGAAATTGATTTTCTTTTTCCATACCCGATAAATTGTATTATCGCAGGTTTTGGACCGTACCTATGTTCTTTCGTACCTCTATTTTTTATATCCGGGCACTCATTAATATCCAGAAAACTCAAATCCTATCTAGTCCTATTTCAATCCGATCCACTCTCAATCCCATCTAATCTCAATCCTACCTAAATACTATAAATCAGATGTGTTAATTCTATCCCTATCTTATACATTCGATCATACCTTTTTCAAGTATCAGAAACTCAAAGGCTTATTAAGTAAAGATCACTTTCTTATACAGGGTTAAAATAAATTCAAAAAAAGATCACCTTCTTATATAAGGTAAAAATAAAAGCAAGAAAAAGTAACTCTTGCACAGGCTAATAAACGGAACTTAATACTCTTTGGAATTTAATATTCTTTTATCCATTCTCAAAATCAAGCAGGACGATTCTCATATGGTAATGGAAAAACTCGGAGACTCCTTACAGGGGGCACTCAAGAAACTGATCGGCGCAGGGAGAATTGATGAGCGCACGGTCAACGAAGTAGTAAAGGACATTCAGAGGGCTCTGCTCCAGGCCGACGTTAACGTAAAACTTGTCATGGGGATGTCCCAGAGAATCAAAGAGCGTGCACTGAAAGAAGATCCTCCTGCGGGCATGAATCCAAGGGAACATGTAATCCGCATTGTATATCAGGAATTAATGGATATCATCGGGAAAGGAGCCGAAATCCAGCTCAAGCCCCAGACAATCATGATGGTTGGGCTGCAGGGAAGCGGAAAAACCACAAGTGCTGCAAAACTTGCCCGCTATTTCCAGAGAAAAGGGCTTAAAGCAGGTGTTGTTGCCGCAGATACCTTCCGTCCCGGAGCTTACCACCAGCTCAAGACTCTCTGTGAAAAACTCAATGTGGGTTTTTACGGAGAAGAAGGAAATCCCGATGCTATCGAGATTACCAGACATGGGCTTAAAGCACTTGAAAAATACGATATAAAAATAGTGGACACTGCAGGCAGGCATGCCCTTGAAGCCGACCTGATAGAAGAAATGGAGCATATCCATGCTGTTGCAAAACCCGACCACAAATTCATGGTTCTGGACGCAGGCATAGGGCAGCAGGCAAGCCAGCAGGCTCATGCTTTCAACGACTCCGTAGGGATTACAGGCGTTATTATCACAAAACTGGACGGGACAGCAAAAGGTGGTGGAGCCCTTTCAGCCGTTTCCGAAACAAAGGCTCCGATTGCTTTTATCGGAGTCGGGGAAACCCCTGAAGACTTTGAGAAGTTCGAAGCTGACAGGTTCATTTCAAGGCTGCTCGGAATGGGAGACCTCAAGAGTCTGATGGAAAAGGCAGAGGAGAGCCTGAGCGAGGAAGACGTAAATGTCGAAGCCCTGATGCAGGGACGTTTCACCCTTAAAGACATGTACAAGCAGCTCGAAGCAATGAACAAGATGGGACCTCTCAAGCAGATCATGTCCATGCTTCCGATGGGCATGGGAGGAATGGGAGGCATGAAGTTCTCGGACGAAATGTTCCAGGCTACCAGTGACAAGATGAAAAACTACAAGGTCATCATGGACTCTATGACAGAAGAGGAAATGACAGACCCCAGGCTCATAGGTGGTTCAAGGATCAAGAGAATCTCAAGGGGTTCGGGCTGCAGCCCCGAAGAGGTAAGGGAACTTCTGAAATACCACAAAACCATGCAGACGGCTTTGAAAGGTTTCAGAGGCGGAAAATTCAATATTCAGAAAATGATGAAGAAAAAACTCGGGATGTAATAATCCCGGGACTCTTTTCTGTCGTTTTTAGAACTTGTTTTAGAACTTGTTTTAATGATCAATGACCAGATCAATACTGGTCACAGACCTCAAAGAAGTTCATCAGAAGCTCTTCTCCCTTCTTTGTGTGGGAAACTTCAGGGTGCCACTGAACGCCATAAATCGGTTTTGTGGGGTGGCGCATGGCTTCAATCTCGCAGACATCAGAGCGGGCAAGATGGATAAAGCCTTCAGGAAGAATAGCAACCTCATCGGCATGGGAAGCCCATACGGTTGTTTTTGGGCCAAGGCCCCTGAGTATGTCGTCTTCTTCGATGACCTCGATTTCAATCTCGGCATACCCTCCTTTTTTCCCTGCGTGGACGTGCCCCCCGTAAGCAAGGGCAATTGCCTGGTGCCCGAGGCAGATTCCGAGAATAGGGATATCGATTTCCCGGACATAATCAAAACAGAGGCCTGCCCTTTCCATCTCCGGACCTCCGCTCAGGATCAGCCCGTCAGGCTCTTCTGCCAGGATATCCTCTATAGGGGTTACATTGGGAATAATTTTTGTATCCATGTCAAGATCCCGGACAGCCCTGTGAATCAGGTGGCAAAATTGTCCGTAATTATTTACAACAAGGATTTTTAATTCTCTCATAGTTCCTTCCGTTCCTGTTTATAGATATAAAATGATTCTTAGCTGCAAACTTATTCTATTAGCCCATGTTATCCTATTTTAATTCTTTTATCTTCCCGGTTTTGCTTCAGTTCCTTCTTACTCTTCAAATCAAAGTTCCGGACTCACGGAGCTGCGCTCATGCATCTACTTCAAAAAAGAGATTATGTGTCAGGGTACCAATCCGAGAATTGGGATCAGGAATACCCATCGAAACACAACTGTCAAAAAAGAGAAAACTTTAAGAACTGAACATTATAGTACATAGATGTACAAATCAGTTCAACGTTTGCCATCCTGGTCCGTAACTACCATCTAAATCCGTAGTAGCTGGAAAAACGAGCCCGGATCAGGGCTTGAATAAGTTTAAATATAAGTTGCGTGCTAGTATGTGACACACTAGCACACTAAAGAAGGTCAATCAACACAATTAATAAAAATCACTGATGGAATAAACCAATTCAGAATTTAGGGGAACCACGATGTCAGAAATTGGAAAGAAAATACGCATAGAAAGGCTGATGAATCGGGAGAGCAGAAACATGGTCGTCATTCCCATGGACCATGGGATCTCCGACGGACCTATTGAAGGGCTTATCAATATTACCGACACAGTTAATAGGGTTGCCGAAGGAGGAGCAAACGCAGTTCTCATGCAGAAAGGTATGGTCAAGTACGGACACAGAGGATACGGCCATGATATAGGGCTTATTGTGCATATCAGTGCCTCTTCCGTTCTGAGCCCTGACCCCAACGCCAAGGTACAGGTCTGTACCGTTGAAGAAGTGATAAAGATGGGAGCTGACGCAGTTTCCATGCATATCAATGTAGGTTCCAATACAGAAGCCGACCAGCTAGAAATGCTCGGAAAAATCTCCAGGGACTGTACGGAATGGGGAATGCCTCTTCTTGCTATGATGTACCCCAGAGGCAAAAAAATCACAAACCCCCACGACCCTGTAAATGTGGCACATGCTGCAAGGATCGGTGCCGAACTCGGAGCTGACGTTGTAAAGACCGTCTACACAGGAGATCCTGACAGTTTCAGAGACGTGGTAAGGGGATGCCCCGTACCTGTAGTAATTGCAGGCGGGCCAAAGACCTCAACCGACCGGGAACTTCTTGAAATGATTGACGGGGCAATGGAAGCCGGAGCAAGAGGAGCCGCAATAGGAAGAAATGTGTTCCAGCACCGGGACCCTGTCAGGCTGACCCGGGCTATCTGCGAAATAGTGCACCACAGAAGGCCTGTGGAAGAAGCGCTGGAGCAGTTAAAGTAACAAGAGTACTGAAAGCAAAATTAAGCCCTAGGTAAAAAACAAAAAACGAAGAATACCGGATTAAAGGCCGGAGTAAAATATAGAATTTACGAACGGGGTTGAAAGCCTTTGAAAAAGAAAAGCGTCTGGATAAAAGCCGATGAAGGCGGATGGGAAGAACAGAAAGATAGGATCACGACAGGCCTGGAATCCGGAGCCGACTGTGTACTGGTAAACCCGGGAGATGTGGAAAAGGTCCGGGAACTTGGAAACATTACAGTAGCAGCCTTTGCCCGTGACAACAAGTCCGGAGCTGACATCGTGGTCGTGGGAAAGAGAGGAGAAGGTGACGGGACAAAACCCCTGCCCCAGGAAATTCCGGGTTCTTTTGATGTAAACGCAGCAACCCTGCTCATGGATAAAGGTTTAACCGTAGGCGGATACGTTGTCATAAAGGATAAACACTATGAACGCTTCGCAGCCGAAATGGGAAAAATCTGCGATTATCTGCTGGTTACAGGCACCGACTGGAAAGTCATCCCTCTCGAGAACCTGATAGCTGACCTTCAGCGCCAGAAAGTAAAGATCATTTTCGGAGTAAAAAGCGCAGAAGAAGCAAGACTCGCCTTCCAGACTCTTGAAGCAGGAGCTGATGGGGTCCTTCTTGACAGCGGAAATCCTCAGGAAATAAAAGATACGATCAAAGCTGCAAGAGAACTGGAAAGCGAAAGTGCCGAACTTGAGGCTGCGATTGTAACCAGGGTAGAACCTCTCGGAATGGGAGACCGGGTCTGCGTGGACACATGCAACCTCATGCAGCGCGGAGAAGGCATGCTCATAGGCTCGCAGGCAAGCGGGATGTTCCTTGTGAACTCGGAGTCCGATGACAGCCCTTACGTAGCAGCCCGCCCCTTCAGGGTAAATGCAGGTGCGGTTCACTCTTACATCAAAATAGGGGAGAAAACCCGCTATCTTTCGGAACTCCAGGCCGGAGATACCATAACCATTGTAGATTCAAAAGGGAAACAGCGGGAAGGCATAGTCGGCAGGGTCAAGATTGAAAGCCGCCCTCTCATGCTGATAGAAGCAAAAGCCAGGGACAGGACTTTAACGGCAATCCTGCAAAATGCCGAAACCATCAAACTCGTAGGAAAAGACGGAACCCCTATCTCAGTTGCAAAACTCAAGAAAGGAGATGAGGTCCTGGTCCGCCTCGAGGAAGGAGCCAGGCATTTCGGCAAAAAAATTGAAGAAACGATTATAGAGAAGTGAACCTGGGAGAACTGAGTAACAGCCAGATTAATAAACGGATTCATAACAGGATCCATAATCGATACAATCAGATCCAACCGATCAATGGACAGGTTCATAGCCAGATTCCTTAACTCCCGGAGCGAGCAATGACGCAAATAGGCCTCTTTGACCTTGAAAAAAAAACTGCAGTTGTTGCAGTAATCCTCGAAAAGCCCCTTGAAACTTCAAAAAAGGCAGCTGAAAAGGGAGCTGATATCCTTGAAGTCCGGCTGGATTTGCTGGGGATCAGGGACCTGGAGAGAGCTGAAGAAATAATCAGGGAAATAAAATCCGAAGCCGGGCTTCCCGTACTCGTTACCAACCGCTCCGGGGAAGAAGGAGGAAAGTGGGAAGGAAAAGAGGAAGAACGAACAGAGCTTCTGGCAGCCCTCCTTTCCCTTAAAGACGGGCCTGATGCTGTTGATATCGAACTCTCTGCCAGCAGGGAAGAACGAGATAAAGTTATAAAAGCGGCTAAAGATAACGGAAAAACCGCAATCGTTTCTTCCCACGACTTTTCAAAAACTCCTTCTCCACAGGAAATGACAGCAACTCTTGCAGAAATATTCCTTGCAGGGGCAGATATTGCCAAACTCGCGGTGATGCCCCGGTCAATGGAAGACGTTCTTAACCTGCTGAAGGTTACGCTGGACTTCAAAAATGCAGGAAAAGCCGTATGCACCATTTCAATGGGCAAGCCGGGAAAACACACGAGAGTAGTTGCCCCTCTTTACGGTTCGGTCCTGACATACGCATCGGTAGAAAGCGATGCAGCCGCAGCCCCGGGTCAGCTTCCGGTAGATGAAGTAAAGAAGATAATGGAAATGCTAAAATGAAGCGAGTTTTTGGTGTATTTGGAGACCCCATAGGTCATTCTCTTTCCCCCGCCATGCATAATGCAGCGTTTTCCGCCCTTGGCATGGACTGCATCTACCATGCTTTCAGGGTCAGGCCGGAAAACCTGGGAAAAGCAATTCTCGGAGCCGAAGCCATGGGATTTGGAGGGCTTAACCTGACAGTCCCGTTAAAAGAAGAAGTTCTGAAACTGGACTTCATCAGGCCTGACCCCCTTGCCGGGAGAATCGGGGCAGTAAATACTGTAGTTTTCAGAGAAACAGGAGAGATCCGGGGATACAACACCGACGGACTCGGAGCAAGACAGGCTCTTCTCGATGCTGCAGTGGAAATAAAGGGGTCTAAAGTTGTGGTTGCAGGGGCAGGAGGAGCGGCAAGGGCAGTTGCTTTCCAGCTTGCAGCCGACGGCGCCGAGATCACGGTAATAAACCGGACAGAAGAAAGGGCAGTCGAACTTGCAAAAGATGTCACAGCTGCATCCCTACCGGGAAAAATAAGCGGGACAGGGCTTTCAGGGCTAAAAGAACTGCTGCGCGATACGGACATCCTGATCAATACCACGACTCTCGGGATGCACCCGAACACGGATGCAACGATTGCGACAGCAGAAGAACTTCACAGCAACCTTACTGTTTTTGATATCGTCTATAACCCGCTTGAGACCAGGCTTTTAAGAGAAGCAAAAGCTGCAGGAGCAAAAACCGTAAGCGGGGTTTTAATGCTCGTCCATCAGGGAGCAGAAGCTTTCAAACTCTGGACAGGAGTCGAACCTCCGGCCGAACTCATGAAAAAAACCGTTCTGGAGGCTCTGCAGGCTTGAACGCGGACCCTGAGAAACCGAGCTCCGGAAAAACGAAGGTGCTAATCCTCGGCGGAACCGGAGAGATGGGGCAGTGGTTCACTCGCTTTTTTAAAGAAAGGGGATATGAGGTTACAGTCTGGGGAAAAGGGGGCAAGATAGAAGTCGCCAGGAAACTGAATGTACCCTTTGCTTCGGACCTTGACGCGACTATCCCTGAAAATGATATAGTAATAGTATCCGTCCCGATCAACGCAACGGAAGAAACCATTGCAGAAGTCGCGCCGAAGATGAAAACAGGCAGCCTCCTTATGGATTTTACCTCCACCAAGGTAAAGCCTGTTGAAGCCATGCAGAGGTTTGCACCTGCAGGGGTTGAGATTCTCGGAACGCACCCCATGTTCGGGCCCACGATTCCCACCATCAGGGGGCAAACGGTAATCCTTGTCCCGGTAAAGGAGCGCTCGGAAAAATGGTTTCCGGTAATCAGGCAGCTTTTTGAGGAAGGAGGAGCACATGTGGAAATCACGACCGCAGCCGAACACGACAGGCTGGTCTCGGTAGTACAGGGGCTTACTCATTTTGCCTATATCTCAATAGGGACGACCATTGACAGGCTTGATTTCGACATTAAGAAATCCAGGAAATTCGTAAGTCCGGTCTACAGTATAATGCTTGACTTTGTGGGCAGGATCCTGGGCCAGAACCCCTACCTCTACGCCCTGATCCAGATGGAAAACCCGGGTGTCCTGGAGGTTCATGAGGCATTTATAAAGGAATGTGAGGAGCTTTCCAGCCTTGTACGGGCTCATGACGAAGAGGGCTTTGTAAGGAAAATGAAAGCTGCCGCCCGAAAATATGATGATACGGCTCATGCCCTGAGGAGGTCGGATAAGCTGATCAACTCAAGAATAACCGAGTATGAGACTATCCTGAACTCTGTCGGGAAAGTCCGCGGCTTTTCGCACGTTTATTCCGGAAAGGTCCATGTAGGCACTGTGGAAAAGGTTGGTCCTAATGAGGTAATTCTTACAAAACTTGCCTCAAAAGGCACCGCGCCTCACATAAAGAACAAATTCGTAAAACTCAAGCTTGAAAACCTCCGCCTCCTTTCGGAATCCGAATTGAGGGAGTGGAGAAAAGAAAACCTGGTGCATTCGGTCAGGGATATTTCAGTCCTGGTTCCTGAAGGCGCAGATCCCGAAGTCGTCCTCGGAGCAGTAAAAACAAACAAACATCTTGTAGCCTGTCAAATCAGCGATATATACAACGGGGCTGAGGGAACAGAAGTAAAAAATGAGATCAGAGAGACAGGGAGACTCGGCGTGACTTACAGGATAACTATTTTTGGGGACTGCAACGCCGATTCTGTCGAAGCTGAGGTGACAAACCTCCTCTGCGGGCTTGGATGCCGGGTAAGGGAGAAAAACCTGAAGCCGACGGAATGAATGAACCTTTTCCCTGGGTCGGGCTTTATAAGCAGAGAAACCGATATAAACAATAACTAAATAAATACAAAGCATAATGTCCCAGGTCAAATGGAAAATTTCTCTTTTATTTGGACTTATCACTCTCTCTATATTTTTCTCACTTATTTTAAGCGGTGATAAGTTTATGGAAAGCAGTGGAAATACAACAACCTCCACTGCCGCGACTGGAGTTTCAAGCGAAGATCAGATCACAAATCTCATAAATAAGCTGGAAACCGGTGACCGTGAAACAGGACTAAACGCTGCAGCCGAACTTGGGGAACTCGGCAAGCCTGCAGCAAATGCCCTTCTTGAAAAGATTGAGGCAGAAAATTCGAGTTCGGGAGAAATAAATAATTATATGCTTCTCGCACTTCTTGAAACCGGAGACGAAAGAGCGGAAACTATTCTTTCAGAAAACCTTGAAGAAAAAGAGGCTACAAGTAAGGCTTCAACCGAAAGTACAGTCGATGGAAAGGGGAAAGTTCCAGAAGATGTTCTCCAGGCTATAGAAGCAAAAGACCTGGCCATGAGACAGTCTCTTGCAAAGTCTCTTAATATGGAATACGACGAGGAAACAGATCTTCTTGAAGAAGCCCTCAAGGCCGAGGAACAGAATTCCACTCTCTATACTTCCTTTGCACTTTCAAATTTCGGGTCCGAAGAAACCGGAAACGAAACCGAAATGCTTCTTAAAGCCCTTAAAAGTGAAAACGGAAACGTAAGAGTTGCAGCCGCAATGGCTCTTGGGCAAAAAGAGGAAAAAGCTGCAGTAGACCCCTTACTGGCGATTCTGATGAGGGATTACCCTCTGGCAAGATACAGTGCGGTTATGGCGCTTGGGGAAATCGGAGACGAAAGGGCGGCAGCTACCCTGATGACAGAAATGAAAAATAACGAGAAAGATTATATCAGGAGCAGCGCTGCAGTCGCCCTCGGGAAAATAGGGGCAGAAGAAGCCGTACCCTATCTTATCGAGAGGCTGAGAGACACAAAAGCTGCGGTAAGGAGTAATGCAGCCCTCACACTTGGTAGAATGGGAGACAAATCCGCGGTGGAACCCCTGATAGACGTCCTGGAAAGCGGAAAAGAAGCCGAAGGCAGGAGAAAAGATAACGTTAATACAAATGCGGATGTCCGAAAAAGCGTTGTCCTTGCCCTTGGAGGAATAGGAGGCGATGAGGCTACGGAAGCATTAATCGGCGTACTGAAAGATGACGGAGAAACTCCTGAAGTCAGGATAGCTGCAGCCTCAGCTCTTGGAAATATAGGGAGCCCTGAAGCTGTAGATACCCTTAGAACGGTATTTGACAACCAGAGTATGAATATGGGCATCAGAAACGGAGCCCTTCTTGCTCTTGGCAAAGCCGAAAACCAGGAATCTGCAGAGTTTTTTGTAGAAAAACTGAGAGATGACAACTTCGGAGCCAGTGCCAGAGAAACCCTTATAGGTATGGGAGAAACGGCAGTTGAGCCTCTTATCGAAAACCTGAACACGGAAGACCGGAAAGCTAAGGATGAAACCGCCCTGATTCTTATCGAAATTGGAGACTCAAGAGCGGTTGAGCCCCTTATTCTGGCTTATCAGTGATTCAAAAGTCCTGAAAAATTCGAAAAAAGCGGCTGAAAAAGCCGCATTCCTTTTTTATCCATATCTGTTATTCCGGTGCTTTTTTATTTCTGCATTCTGCTAGCTAGGTTCTACTTTATTTCTGCATTCTGCTAGCTAGGTTCTACTTTATTTCTGCATTCTGCTAGCTAGGTTCTACTTTATCTGCAGTCTATTGCCCCGGAATTCCTTTTTATTCCTGTAGTCTGTAATTCGAGCAATCTTTTTTATCTATGAATTCTGTTATCCCGATTTTATTCCATCAACAGACCTGCTTGATTGCCAGTTCAGCCTTGCGTTTTTTATTTTCGGAGAATATGAAATCTGCTCCTGCCGCCGAGAGCAATGAACTGGTATAGAGATTCTGGCATTCGACTATTACCTGCTTTCGGGAACCGTATTCAACTATCTTCCCGGAATTCATCACGGCAATATTATCACATATATACGCAGCAGCAGCGATGTCATGGGTGATGAAAATGAACGTTATCCCCAATTTTTCATTCATTTCGAGTATAAGGTTAAGAATATCGACACCTATGGAAGCATCAAGCATGGAAATAGGCTCATCGGCTATTATCAGGTCAGGACTGGTAATTATCGCCCTGGCAATTGCCACACGCTGGCGCTGCCCGCCGCTGAGGGAACGCGGATACTTATGGAGGTACTCGTCAACAGGTGTCAGACCTACGGCTTCAAGGACGCTGCTTACTTTATCACCATTACACGGACTTTTGTGCTTTATGAGATAAGGTTCAGCCACAATTTCTTCAATGGTCATCATATGACTCAGGGAATCATAGGGGTCCTGGAAAATCACCTGGACTTCAGGTTTCCTTACCCTCCCCTTCCCATCTTTCAGGTCGGCAAAGGATATGACTCCTGATGTTGGTTTCAGGAGACCCAGTATTAATTTAGCCAGAGTGGTCTTACCACTCCCGCTTTCTCCTATGATTCCAAGTATCCTGTTTTTTTCCACGGAAAGAGACACACCATCAAGAGCAGTGACAGATGAACTGCCCTTGAATAACCTTTTACTCCTGAACATTCTTGTGACGCTGGAAATCCTGACAAGTTCATTTTCGTTCATCTTCATCCCTCAACGTGGCATAAGTGACATGACACTCTGGCACTGCCAGTACATTCGGGAGGTTTTTTCTCCCTGCAAAGTTCGGAACCCCTTTCGCATCTTTCCAGAAATTCACATCCCTGGTACACTTTCAGGGTAGACGGGGGCCTTCCCGGTATACCTTTCAACCTTACAGGTTCAACCATAAGGGGCAATCTTGAGCTTAACAATTTTTGCGTATACGGATGGCGCGGCCTCCTCAGGATCTCTTCTTTTGTACCCGTTTCCACGATTCTCCCTGCATACATTATGTAAATCCGGTCACAAATTCTGGAAATCGTGTGCAGGTCATGGGAAATCACAAGCAGGGAAGTATCTTTTTCCCGGACCATATTCTTCAGCAGGTCTATGATTTGCAACTGTATCATCGCATCAAGGGCAGTGGTGGGTTCATCGGCAATGATCAGCTCGGGAGAGAGAAGCATGGAAAGGGCAATCATGAGTCTCTGGCGCTGTCCCCCGCTGAATTCATAGGGGAAAGCATTCATCCTTTCAGGATCTATGGACACAAGGGAAAGCATATTGCGACTAAGAGTAACCATTTCTTTTTCAGGCATGTCCACGTGGGCCCTGAGCGTCTCCGTAAACTGTTTCTTAACACGGACAAGCGGGTTGAGCGCGTTCATGGAAGCCTGGGGTATAAATCCTATATGTCTGCCCCTGAGCTCCCGCATTCTTTCCCTGCTGAGCTTCTGAAGATCCTCGCCCATGAAGAGAATCTGCCCTGACATTTGCCGATTACGGGTATTTATGTCAAGGACGCTCATTGCAAGCGTTGATTTCCCGCAACCCGACTCCCCTATCAGACCCACGATTTCTCCTCTTTCAATCCGGAGGTTCACGTTTTTCAGCACATGGTGGGTCCCCATTCTGGTAGTGAAATCAACTGTAAGTCCTTCAATATCAAGTACAGGCATCAATAATCACCTTCCAGGGATTGGCCCAGAAGCACAAATCCGAGTACAAGCAGTGTTATGCATGTCCCTGCAGGCAGCAGCCACCACATCCATGAATCCGTGAAAAATATCATCGGATACGCTATTGCATATTTTATCATGGTCCCCCAGCTCGGGTAAGAAGGATCTCCAAGCCCCAGGAAAGCAAGCCCTGACTCCGACAGAATGGCACGGATGGATTGCATTACCATGGTAGTGATCATGATGGGATACAGGTCCGGCACAATATGTTTCCTGACCACATACCAGGGCCTGGCCCCGGACACCCTGGCAAAATCCACATGTCCGGATACCTTGAGGGACCGGGTCTGGGCCCTTGTGACCCTTGCCCCTACGGGCCATCCCATAATGATCAGAATGAAAATAATATTCCAGATGCTCGGCCGCAGGTATGCTGCAAGGATTAGGATGAGGGGAAGGTCCGGGATCATAAGAAAAATATCAACGCCTCTCATCAGGGCCCTGTCAAAAGCCCCACCAACATATCCTGAGAATACCCCTCCGAGGGTACCGATAATCAGCACTCCGAGGGATACGACCGAAGCAACCGTAAGTGAAGTCCTTGAGCCGTACAGGAGCTCTGTGAAGATATCTCTTCCAACATCATCGGTACCAAGCGGATGAGCGGAATCCGGAGAAAGCAAAGGCTGACTTGAGATATCAGAGGGCTTGTAAGGAGCCAGGAGAGGTGCGGTTACAGCCATTACAATGAACAAAGCCAGAATCATAAGACCTGCGATTCCTTTTGGAGTTTTTAACCTCTGTGAGACAGTCCTTTCGTGCATGTTCACTCCTGCCCGGCCCTGCCATCAATATATGAACATACGATATCAGCCGCATAATTACATGCCAGCACAAAGAGGGAGATAAAAACAAAAGCTCCCTGAAGGACAGGATAATCTCTTTCGATAAAGGCATTGTAGACCAGAAGCCCCATTCCGGGATATGAGAAAACCGTCTCCACGAATAAGGTTCCTCCCACCATGAATCCGAGCATTGCAGCTACCTGGTTTACCACGGGCCCGATGGAGTTGAGAAGTATGTGTCTCTTGACATGATGATCTTTCAAGCCCCTTGCAATATCCATCAGGACATAGGGACGTTCAAGCTGCTGAGAACAGACATTTCTGACGAGCAGGTATGTGCCCGGCATCTCAAAAGCCGAAAGACATGCCAGTGGAAGTACCAGGTGGGAAGCAATGTCTTTTACCATTGAGGAAAAGCCCTGATAATCCATATAAGGAGTCAGAGCTCCCGAAACCGGGAACAGGCCCAGCCTGTATCCAAAAAAGAAGATGAGGATTGACCCTAAAAAGAATACCGGAACAGACCGGAACAAAGGTATCACGATAAGCAACAGGTTGTCCAGCCTTTTTTCCCGGTTCCAGGAGGATTCAAGCCCGAGCAAAATCCCCAGCACTGTGGACAGCAAGAGTGCGGTCCCCATCAGGAGCAGGGTCCAGGGCAACCTGCCAGAGATTACGTCAACCACAGGCACATTGTAGAATATCGAATAACCAAAATCCAGATGTGCTGCATCTATCAGATAGTGAACGAACTGCAGGTGCAGGGGGTCGTTTAAGTGGTAGTAGTCCATCAGCCTGGATTTTGTCTCCTCATCGATGACCACCGGTAAGTCGGCACTCTGGCTCCCTATCACGCTTAACAGTGGGCCCCCGGGCATAAAGCGGGGCAGAAAAAAATTGACAGTAAGGATCAAAAAAAATGTGAGGGCATACTCCAGCCCTCTTGATAAAACATGTCCCCACTGAACTCTGTCCGACAATCACAACACCTGTTCATTGCCTTTTTAGTCTGTACAGCATGAAAACAACTGCAAATGCCATCACTGCCGTCAGGATGCCAGGGGCGTCCATTGAAGGAGTGTTTGTACCGACGGTATCGTTCCCGGCAGAAGCAGTACTCTGACCGTTCCACTCTCCGTAGATGAAAACCAGTTTGTTGTATTCCGTGGGGACTCCCCCTCCCACGCCTCCGGGAGTGTAGAAAAAGCCGTCGAACTTATCCTGGTTACAGGCACTGTAAACGTTCCTGTACAGGAGAGGAATTGTCGGAACGTTCTCAGCAATCAAAACCTGCATCCGGTCTACGAGCGCCCCGCGTTCCTCTTCATCTATGGTGCTCATCTGCTGGTTTGCCAGGGCTAAAAATTCGGTGTTATTCCAGCCCGTGGATGTCGGGAAAGAATTCAACATTCTCGCAGGGTCTGTTGAGGTACCGTGGGAATAGATAGCCAGGTCAAAGTTGCCTGCATTTACCAGGCCATCCACGGTTTTCGTGTCCCCAGGCTTAAGGACCACTCCGATGCCCACGTCTTTAAGATAACTCTGGACAAGTTCTGCTATCCTCTGGTTCTGCTGATCCGAGGTATAAAGTAACTGGAACTCAAGCTTTTCGCCGTCCGGGGTGAGCCTGATCTCGTCCGAACCAACTTCATCATACCCTGCCTCATCAAGGATCTTACCGGCAGCTACAGGGTCATATGCGTACTGTGTTACATTAGGGTTATACCAGCTTGAGTAGGGAGGCACGTATCCCGGATTGCCTGCAATGCCTCCTCCGTGAAGTACTTTATTCTGGATTTCCTCGCAGTCAAGGGAATGGTAAATTGCTTTTCTGATCTCGGTATTTTCAAGAATGGTATTTGCAGGGATGTTGAACCTCAGCCTGTAAACCCAGTATCCGGGACCCTCGATAACTTTCATGTTCTCCGAATCATTCAGGGCCTGAACCTGATCCAGGGTAAGACTGGCTTCGTCTACGTCCCCTACTTTAAGGGAAATCACGGGATCAGTGGATTTCACAAAAATAAGAGTGTCAATAACCGGTTTTCCAAGGAAATAATTCTCGTTTGCGGAGTATTTGTAGGACTGCTGATCTTTGTTGTAATCTTCAAGGATGAAAGGCCCTGTGCCGACGGCAGCTTTATCTTCCATATACTTTGCCGGGTCAGAGACATCTTTCCAGATGTGTTCCGGCATAATAGGGATTACAGCAGCTACCTGCTGCATGAAAGGCGCATATGGCTGGTTGAGCGTTATCCGGACTGTATGGTCGTCCAGGGCTTCCACACTTTCAATGACCGCCGTATTATACCAGCCTGCTCCGATAGGGCTTATTACTGCTTTACCTTGAATGTAATCGTATGTGAAGGTGACATCATCTGCCGTAAATGGTTCTCCGTCATGCCAGGTCACATTTTCCCGCAGGTGAAAAGTCCAGGTAAGCCCGTCAGGGGAGTTCTCCCAGGAACTGGCAAGCAGCCCCGTAAAGTTCCCTGTTTCATCAGGCCAGACAAGCGAGTCAAAACAGAAACTTGTCATTACATAACCCGGACCCCTCGGGTAAAAAGTCAGGGGAGAAGGAAATCCCCAATCACCGCCACTTGCTCCCCAGGTTGCTTTGAGAACCCTGGCACTTTCCTCCCCGGGATTTTCTGAAGCTGCAGCCGGGGAAAGGAAAAGCGGGCCGAATACGGAACTGATGATAAAGAAAGATAAGAGAAACGAAAACACCTTTTCAACTTTCATCCTTACCATCCTCTGGTATATTCCTCATAACAGGATACGCAGACTATCTCTCCATTCTCCATTCTGGCACGGGATTCTGCAAACATTTCCCCGCATTTTGAGCACTTTACCGAATTGAAGATCCTGGCCTTCCGGGGAATTTCTACGTTTACATGTTTTATGTCGAACATTTCTTCAGCCGGCATTTTTCTCATGTATTCCGAGATACAATTCATCCGTGTTCTGAAGTCCAGGGTTTCGGATTCGGTAGCTGTACCTGACATCACTCTGGGACGAAGCTTGCTTAACTCAGGGTCAATGTTCTCAATGTTAAAATCGGATTTCAACACAACCCTGACGGCTTTGCCGCTGTCCCTGCATATGAAAGTGAAAGCCTGCTTCCCGTAATCCCTGTAGATGAGGTTGCCTTTTCCAATTGTGCAGCCCGTTACAACCTGAACCGCATCAACTCCACAGGCATCGTTTTCCACAATAGTCACAAGCTCTTCATCAATATCCCTGTCAACACAAAGCTCTTCTATCCCGGCTCTGGCAGCCATATAACCTATAGTCAGCCCCGGACACACGTGCCCATGGAACTTTGAAACCTCGGAAAAGGGAGCTATTTGATTTACCCCTGTGTTTTCGTGTGAACATTCTCCAGACATTTTGATCATGAATGTTTACTTTTGTAATACGTATTATATTTTTCTAAATAATTATTATCAGCAATTAATACAAGAGTCAATCACATTAAAATTTCAGCTATATAATAATCTCTTAACCGGCATAATTTACCGGAAAAAGCCCTCGAAAGGTAAATTCGAGGTTTCAAGAGGGGAAAGGATCCCGGATAAGAAGGGGAATTGCAAGAAAAAAAGAAGCATTTTCAAAGTTTAGCGACTGCATATAAATGTATTTATTTTAGTTAACCTCAACAAACTTAAATACTCATATTTATCACATTAAATTAAAAAAGTAACATTAAATTGCCTTATTTTTTTGTTTTTTATAAACTAATATTAAATGATGAATGAGATACATAAGTCGCAATTGTGAAACAATGAAAACCGTGATTATGGACAGTGAAACTGTTTACGCAAATCCCGGAGTTTGAAAAAGATGAATACCAAAACTAAAGTTCTCTTCATGGCAGTCATACTGCTGACCTCAGTCGTTTTAAGCGGCTGTGTGGGTAATTCGGCAGGGGAAGAAAAAACAGATGAAAGTTTCGGCCCGGCTGAGACCGGGAAAATAACCGTTACCGACGATCTCGGACGAGAAATAACAGTCCCCTATCCCTGTGAAAGAACCGTATTTCTGGTTGAAAACGCCATGAACTCCATGTATGCTGTAGGAGGCGCTGATGAAATTAGCGGGATAGGAGCTGTCTGGTATGAAGACACAAAAGCACCTTTCTTCAGGGCTATCGACCCGAGTTATGATGAGAAAAGGCTTTCGGAAGGAAGCGAACAGCCGGGCACTGAAACCATAGCAACGGCAGATCCTCAGGTCGTGTTCCTCTGGGCATCGGACTGGGGAAGTGAAGACATAAAAGCAATTGAAGAGACCCTCAATATCCCTGTCTACGGGGTTTACATCGACAGCCTTGATGACCTGCAAAGGCAAATGAAAACGCTCAGCAAACTCATCGGAAAGGAAGAGCGCGGAGAAGAAGTGATTGAGCTTATGAATGAAAGTATGGAAAAGGTTACGGATGTAACCGGAGCCCTATCCCCCGAAGAAAAACCGACAGTTTACTGGATGTGGGGAGATGTATATGGCACTGCAGGCCTGAACAGTACAGCCAATGCCCTTATAGAGAGATCAGGGGGAGTAAATGTCCTCAATAGCTGGACAAACGAAACAAAGAATGTAGAACACCCAGTCCTGAATCTGGAAGCCCTGCTTGCCCTGAACCCGGAGGTCATATACATGTGGAATAACGAAAACCTTGATCCCGTAAACATTACTTCCGGAGACACCATGGACGGAATAGATTTCAGCACATGGAACGAAATTTCTGCCGTGAAAAACGGAAGAGTGTATGAGATCTCTGATCCTTTTGTCTATGACTTCCACTCCCCGAGACTGCCCCTTGCAATGATACATGTTGCAAAAGACCTGCACCCCGACAAATTTGCAGCCCTGAACCTTACAGCAGAAACGGATCAGTATTATGTTGACGTGTACGGGGTCCATTATCCGGGATTCGAACCTGCATAAGGAACAGGATCTGGCATGAAATTCCCGGAAAATGAAAAAACCGGGTATCCGGACTGCAGACCGGAAATCCCTTTTTATCTGGAATGGAGAAGCCTGGCATTTACAGGCTTTTTACTTTTGCCCATACCTGTGTTTTTCGTCTCAATTTTCCTCGGAACATACCCTTTATCTCCTCCGGAGCTGCTCAGGGTTCTTCTATCCCATTTTACGGCATATGAATACAGCTATCCTTCGGTTTATGACACTGTCATTTTCAACATCCGGTTCCCAAGAGTTCTGCTTGCAATGATGGCAGGAGCGGCTCTTTCAACTTCAGGAGCCACGTTTCAGGGGATATTCAGAAACCCCCTCGTAAGCCCTTACATCCTTGGACTTTCTTCGGGAGCGGCTTTCGGAGCTGCGCTGTCTATCGCGGTTATCCCTGAACTGCCCGTCCAGGCGGGAGCGTTTATCTTCAGCCTGGTAGCGCTCGGATTTTCTTATGTAATGGCCAGGACAGGAGGGCAGACTTCAACTGTTGCCCTTGTGCTTTCAGGGGTAATCACTTCATCTGTCTTCGCAGCTCTGCTTTCGATAATTCAGTTTACGACTGACGAAAAAGCCGTTCAGAGCATCGTTTACTGGACCCTGGGCTGCCTGCACACCTCACACTGGACCAAGTTTTTAGATTCTTTTCCCCTTGTAGCCGCCGGCTGCCTCATCATATATCTCCTGCGCTGGAAACTTAACGTCCTTGCCCTCGGAGAAGAAGAGGCAAAAGCAGTGGGCATGAACGTTGAATTATATAAGGCGATATTCCTGATTGCGGCTTCCCTTGCAGCCTCTGCGGCTGTAGCCGTAGCAGGAATTATCGGGCTTCTGGGGCTGATAGTACCCCACATCCTCAGGATGATCTTCGGCCCGGACCACAGGAAGGTCATACCTCTTTCAATCACCTTCGGAGCTGCTTTCCTGGCCCTTGTGGACGACGTTGCAAGGTCCACATTCGGGTTTGAAATTCCTGTCGGGATTATTACCACGCTTCTTGGAGCTCCCTTTTTCCTGTACCTCCTGAGGACTACAAAAATAGGAGGATGGGAATGAACGAAAAACAGATTCAAAAAAACAAAGGCATATCAGTAGAGAACCTGACACTGAGCTACGAAAAAAACCTGGTTTTAAACAATATCAACTTTTCAATTAAAAAAGGGTCAGTAGTAACCCTTGTAGGCCCTAACGGCTGCGGGAAAACAACCCTTCTAAAAATCATAAACGGGTTTCTCAGACAGAATGAAGGAACCGTGTACATCGACAGCAGGAATATAGAGGAAATTGCAAACCTGGAGCTTGCAAGGATTCTGGGGCACGTATCCCAGATGCACAAATCCTCCTTTCCTTTTTCCGTGCTGGACGTTGTGCTTACGGGCCGCATGCCCTATATCTCCATGTTTTCAACCCCCGGAAAAGAGGATATTGAAAAAGCCTACCAGGTCCTGGAATTTATGGGAATAGCACATTTTGCCCGGAGGCCCTACACCCGGATCAGCGGAGGGGAACGACAAATGGTGATGATTGCAAAAGCCCTTGCCCAGGAACCTGATTTTCTCCTGCTTGACGAGCCGACGTCCTTTCTTGACCTGAAAAACCAGATCCATGTCCTGAAGACCATAATCAGCCTGGCGAAAACCCGGAATATCACCGTGCTGATGACTCTGCACGAACCAAACCATGCCCTGCTGTTTTCTGATGAGATCATTCTCCTGAGAAAACTGCATGGCCCGGAAAACGGCAATTTTTCCAGCCGGCATGAACACAGCCCGGATGCCTTTTCCGAAAAAGAGGACATTCTGGCTTACCCTGAGGAAAACATAGTCAGCTCAGGGGCCCCGGAAGAAGTGATGACTCCCGAAAAAATAAAAGAAGCTTACGGCATAGACGTCGAGGTCCTGGAACATAAAGGAAAAAGGATGATCGTGCCTGAAATTTAAACTCCGGATTTTGAGTTAAGCTGAAATCCTGTTCATAAGCCCGGTTTTGGGAAAGATGATTAATAAGCTCAAATAATAAGCTCAAATAATAAACTCAAATAATAAACTCAAATAATAAACTCAAATAATAAGCTCAAATAATAAGCTCAAAAGCCGGTCATCGTTTAACAGCCCTTATAAGATAGATCGGATGGGAATAGTCGAGTTTGTCCAGCAGGTTCCCCTTTTTCCTGGCAGAACGGCACAGAGCATCCATACGTTCAATATTAATCTTTTCGAACCCCGCACCATTTAACAAGCTGAATACCCGGTCAGGTTTTAAACTATACAGAGGAAGGTCGTTTTTAATCAGGTGGTATTGTTGCTTGAAGGGGTCATGACGATTCCTTTCCTTTATGGACCGGATGAAATCGGAAGCCGTACGGATCGATTTCAGTAATATCCCGGAGCTGAACCAGTCCCCATCGATGGCAATGATCATACCGTCTTTCTTCAACACCCGTTTCCATTCAGACAGAGCCTTTTGCGGGTCCGGAAGCGTCCACAGAAGAAATTTGCTGGACACCACATCGAACTGCGCATCCGGCAGCTGCAGGGCTTCTGCATCCCCCTGGAGGAAATTTATATCCAGAGCTCTCTTCGTGGCATTTTTCCTGGCTTTCTCAAGCATGTTGGCTGACAGGTCGACAGCAGTCACATGATGCCCCATCTCCGCAAACATCAGAGCGAGTTGACCGGGGCCTGTGCCGACATCGAGTATTTCCAGGTGTTCCCTTCCACACAGTGTTGAAGCAAGCATGTTTTTCCATGCAATTCGTTCCTCTTCGGAGTGTTCCACAATGCCGGTGCTGTAAATCTCACTGCGGTGATCCCAGTAGTTTCTTATTATTTCCTTGGTTTCCATTAAATTACTCCATAAAAGCGAGTTCATTAACCAGCCCTGATTAATAATCGGACATATGTTGGCATGCCTGTTAGCATAAATATTTCATTATTAGTAACACCAGATTACATAAACATATAAATTGTTCTCGTTTTTTAACAAAAAAAGTCAGATTAATAGTGCAAACTGCCGGGATAAAAAATAGGAAAGAAAATGCCAGTTGACCCTATATAAACTAAAAACATCAAGGAATTGAAAAATAGAGTTATGGAAAACCAAGAACATCAGAATAAGAATAAGAAAAGAGAAAAACCTGATTCTTCTGCCAATCGAAATCGGAGATGAGAGGGCAGTAGAACCTCTCATCAAGTACCTGAAGACAAATAGAAGCTCAACCTGAAACTCAGGAAAATGAAGCTTAAACGAGACGAATAAGGTCTTCAAGTGCAGCCTTAGGGTCTGCGGCTTTAACAATTCCGGATGCAAGGAGTACACCCTGCGAGCCAAGGTCAAGGGCTGCCCTGAGGTCTTCACCTTTTGAGATTCCGGCACCGCAAAGCACTTTTACGCCGGGATTGATCTTTGCAACGGCTTCAACCGAACCGCTAACAACTTCGGGGTCGGCTTTTGAGACAGGAATTCCACTGCCTATGAGCTCCGGCGGTTCGATTGCTACATAATCGGGTTCAAGGGCTGCGGCTGCTGCAGTTGTGGGGACGTTGTTAGTGCAGATAACCGCCCTGAGTCCGAATTCTTTTGCCGCCTTTAAGGAGGCTTCAATTTCTGCAAGAGTCAGACGCCTTTCAGAGTGATTGATCAGAGTCCCGACAGCTCCTGCTTCTTTTATGCATTTTCCGAAAACATGGCCTGTAAAGCTTCCTGCCCCTACTCCATCCAGATGCTGGGAAAAAACCGGAAGTTCAATCTCCGAGGCTACCCTGTAAATATCCGGAAGCTGGGGGGCTACTGCAATCTCGATACCTGATTCTTCGGATACGGCTCTGCAGGCCCTGGAAATTTCCACTGCTCCCTGGCCTGTGCCCTGAGTATAAGTCTTATAGTTCAGTAAAATGAATGGTGAACCCAAAAAATCCCCTCCTGAGAAATGAAAAGAAAATGAAAAAGAAAAAGCGTGGAAACCCACGCTTTTAGAAGTCGGTCATGACTCTGAACTGGTCAATTTCCGGCTTGTTAAGGGCGTTGATGAACTGTTCTGCAACTTCCCTGACGTCTTTTGCATTGGTGATGGCACGTCCGACCACGAGGATGTCAGCACCCTGACCCAGAGCCACAGGCACTTTGTCGAGACGGACTCCGCCTGCAACGGCGATCAGAGCCTTCGGAGCGATCTTTTTGATCTCGCCAATGTTGCCCCAGGCATGTTCGGTACCTTCGACATCGATTCCGCGGTGGAGTTCGATGACATCAGGCATGGTTTTGAGCTGCTTTAAGACCGAAATCGGGTCGTGCTGGTTGAGAGTGTCCATGACCGCATAGATGCCTGTCTTGTGAGCTTCTTCAATGAGCTTGTCAATGGTGCTGATCGGGGCAAGGGCTGAGACCACAATGGCATCGCCTGCAGCGTCTGCAACCATCCTTGCTTCAAGGTTTCCGGTGTCCAGGGTCTTTAAATCAGCAACAATGAAGGCATCAGGCCGTACCTGCCTGATTTTGGAAATCACATCCACACCGTAACGCTTGATGAGGGGTGTGCCTGCTTCGATAATGACGTGGTCGCTGTTCGGGATCTGGGAGATAGCCGAAAGCACGAACTCGATGTTCGGGTTGTCAAAAGCAACCTGCAGGTATGGTGGGTCCCAGAGCCTGGTGACCTTGAAGCCCATGATTGCGTGGGTGGACTTGTTGCTTTCCTCGAGAACCGTGTCGATGTCCGGGAAACCTTCAAGAGCGCGCTTGATTGCGAGTTTTGTTGCGCCGTAGTTGTATCTGTAGATCTTGTTATAGTCCTGGGCTTCGGGGTGGATAAAGACACTTGCTACGATAACAAGGTCCTCAGCCTGGTCCTTCGGGATCACGCCTTCTTCTACGGAGTCTGCTACTGCCTTTGCAACTGCTGACTGGGCAGGGCCGAAAATTTTTGCTGCCTGGTCCATATTTTTTACGGTAACCTTCGGGATGATAAGGGTTGAAGGTTTAGGCGGCAGGTTTGGCCTGATAACGGAAAGGAGCGGGGTGTGTCCTGCAGAAAGCTGGGTAAGGCCGTTTGCAAAAGCCTGTCCGACAGGGCCTCCCTTGTCTCCTATCATCAAATCAACATGGGCGAGCTCTGAGCCCTGCCCCATTAATGCTTCTCCTATCTGAAACATGTTTGACCTCGTAAATGCGATGAAAGTAATATTAAGTGTTATTAAGTGTTTGATAGTTAGTTGCTTGAGAGTGAATTTGTCTTGAACTGAAGGGGTAGCATAACCCTTTTGCCTGCTAAACGCCAGCCTGATATAAATAATCTTGGATCATCCCAAACAGTTTTTCGACAGCTCACAGGTCCTCCGCGCTTTGATTCCATAATTACGGAGTTTCCAGAAACTCCCTGTTTAAAGGAGAATTTTCGGACACATATCGTTCAGGATGCAGACTTCGCACCTTGGGGAAATCGGCCGGCAGATGTTCTGCCCTAATTTTACAAGCAAGAGATTTATATGTTTCCAGTACTTCTGCGGAAAAATTTTTTTTAACTCAAGCTCCGTCTCCTCAGGAGCTTTTGTCTCAACCAGCCCGAGCCTGTTAGAAATCCTGTGAACGTGCGTGTCCACTGCAAGGGCATCTTTAAGGAAGGCATGGGCAAGTACGCAGTTAGCGGTCTTCCGGCCAACTCCCGGTAGCTTAAGGAGAGTTTCCATATCATCCGGAACTTTGCCATTGTATTCCTCAAGCAGAATCCTGGAAATCTCTTTTATCCTCCCGGCTTTGACCCTGTAAAAGCCCACATCTTTTATGAGCGCTTCAATTTCTTCAACATCAGCCCCGACCATTTCCTCAGGTGTTGAGAACCTCTCAAAAAGCTTCCTTGCTGCAGGATAGGTGACATCGTCCCGGGTTCGATGAGACATAACAGTGGAGATTAACACAAAAAAGGGGTCTCTTGAGCCATCAGTGTAGCCCTCCGGGTAAAGTTCGAAAAGCCTCCGCATGAGTTCATCAAGGTCCATGTCCAGAGTTAGTATGCTCTTGATATAAAATACCAAATTAAAGCCGTAATTCGAGAACCAAGCAAAAAGGAATGGATAAAAAAATTTCAAAAGAAACATAGAAAATGTTTTGAGAAAACGAAAGTGTTGAGAAACAAAAAAATGTTTGATAAAAAGAAGTGTTTAAGAAGCCAAGATCCGGATTCGAACCGGAATGGTATCGCTCTGCAGGCGATTGCGTAGCCGCTCCGCCATCTTGGCACAGGTGGAATCTCTTAAAGCACTTTATTGAATATATAGTTTTAGGTTAAATCGAATATTAAAAGAGAGAAAGCCAAGATCCGGATTCGAACCGGAATGGTATCGCTCTGCAGGCGATTGCGTAGCCGCTCCGCCATCTTGGCATTTTTGATCACGTATAAGTCGTGTAGATGCAATTAAAGTAATTTCTAATATATAAATATTTAGCTTGAGGCAATAGGTCCTAAAGAATTTGAGAGTAACATTAAAAAATAATATATAATCTCCGGGAAGGAGAAAATCAAGTTAGGATGGAAAAATCATAGTATATGCAATTGATCCTGCCAGAACTACCATAATTATGACAAGTAAGATGATCACGACAGTAGGCAGAAGTACAGCTATCGCCGATTTCACCATGCTTACATCATGCACAACCATGCCGCCCACAATGTAGAGATATATCCCGTAAATCCCGAAGATCCAACCGATAAGAGGAATCCAGGAGACTACCATTACGGCGGTTGCATAAGATATGAACCTGACAGTGCCTTCGTAAGTTCCGGACCCTCCAAGCACCCTATAAATAACATAGAATATTGCAGCTCCGATAAAGATAGAGATGATCCCTACTATAGGTGCCATAATCGCAGTCATAATTGCAGTGGAAAAACCAAATTCGGTGATACCACCGTACCCATACATGCCTCTCATCATTCCGCGGCTAAAAAGTCCGGTTAAAAGCCCGTATATGAGATAGCTGAGTGCTGCAAAGGTAAGCGGATCATTATATCCTCCGGTCGTTGGCATTCTTCTGTAAAATTCAGACGGCCTTTGTATAACTTCTTTCCATGTTTCGATATAATCCATTATTATCCCCTTTTAAAATATGTATGAACCGTATTTAAAGAGATTTGTGGGAATAAAATGAAAGTCTAAAAGTGAAAGTCTAAACTTCCGTTAAGATAGTATTCCCTGTCTTACAGCAAGCGTCCGACTTCAATTATGAATTATGAGCGCACCCTTCAGGACTTAGCCCCGGCTGCCGAATAAGAAAAACAGTGCTTCAAACAAGTTGAGCATAGTCTCTGATTTTATGGAAAGGGAGAGCTAAAAGAGGTCCGGAACATAAAAATCAGGTATAAAAAAAGCGGGATGAAAAAGAGAAGACATAAAAACAAATTTTAAAATTGAAAGTAGTATAGGGTGAGCTTGGCAGCGATCCAGAGTTCCCGAACCCGAGTTTCGCTTCGGGAGCACGAGGTCCTTTTCGCTCCGCTCAAGAGGACGAGTTAAAAAGCTGACTTCAAGGCTTCGCTACGCTCAAACAGGTATAAAGCAAGAAGAAATCAAACAGAAATCACATGGAAATAGTAATAAAGAAATCTTGAAAACATTTATAAGAAAAGTTCAGAAAAAGTGATTCAAAAACAAATTTTAAAATTGAAAGTAGTATAGGGTGAGCTTGGCAACGATCCAGAGTTCCCGAACCCGAGTTTCGCTTCGGGAGCACGAGGTCCTTTTCGCTCCGCTCAAGAGGACGAGTTAAAAAGCTGACTTCAAGGCTTCGCTACGCTCAAACAGGTATAAAGCAAGAAGAAGTCAAACAGAAATCATATGGAAATAGTAATAAAGAAATCTTGAAAACATTTATAAGAAAAGTTCAGAAAAAGTGATTCAAAAACAAATTTGAAAATTGAAAGTAGTATAGGGTGAGCTTGGCAGCGATCCAGAGTTGCCGAAC
>Ga0209163_1000391_pt1 | contig 88088 bp, 75 predicted proteins | sample MTBAKSrepl2MetaG_FD_187457 | JGI IMG/M metagenome (GOLD analysis project Ga0209163, IMG submission 187457) | Enrichment culture microbial communities om Arthur Kill intertidal strait, New Jersey, USA, that are MTBE-degrading - MTBE-AKS2 (Arthur... | ecosystem: Environmental > Aquatic > Marine >...
CCGGAAAATCCAAGATGGCCGCCATTGGAGCTGCCATGCGGAAATTGGTCCATATCGCCTTTGGCGTTTTTAAAAATCATACCCCTTACCGGCCACAAAATGCTTGACGGGTAAGACGGTATCTACATACTTGTTGTGCCTTCCTTCAATCCATTTACGGTTGCATCCAAGAGTATGTCGATGATTAAGTCCCCTCCAAGGATGACTCGCTTATTCTCTCCGTCAACCTTGATGCCCCGCGAAAGCCGAGTCCAGTCAATCTGCACAGCATACCCTTTCGGGCTGTCTAGTTCCAATCGAGCCCCTTCATGTACGACTGGATTGCGGAGGTACTTGTAAAGAATGTATTCAAACGTTAGCAGTTCATTTCTTTCGGGAACAAAAATGTTGTGAACCTGTGGTCGGCCCGGCCTCCGCATCTGTGACTTTAGAAACGCCTCAAAGCGTTCGCGAACACCCATTAATGGAAAACGCTGAGCAGCGAGAGCATCGACTGCGCAAAGAAGTAAAAGCATTGCGCCGTAAATCCGACCACAATCGAGAAGAGCCACTGCATCACCAAGCAGCCAAGTAAGTTCGTTTGTGTTATCTTCTCTCATGGTCTTATCTGGTACAATGTTCCAATTCAGTATGTAGGTTGGGTAGAGCGAAGCGAAACCCAACGCTTCCGTTTGAATGGAATTTGTCCACCACGCTCGATAGCATACTCCCACAACCCCGTTGGGTTTCGCTTCGCTCTACCCAACCTACTTCTTGTATGGTCTTGGACAATTGGATCGTGCCAAAACCCAACATTTTTATTCATGCCCCACCTCATCCGAGAACTTCAATTCTTCGCCCGCTCCCCACTCCAGATCATACACGCCCTTTCGAACGTAATGGTGAAAGCTTGAGAATTTCCAATCCTTGGGTGATGCAACCAAATGATGCTTAACCGGATTATAATGAATGTAATCGACATGTCTAATGAAATCTTCTTCATCCCGAATCACGTGTTCCCAATACCGTCGCTGCCACACTGCTTTTTCCCTTTTACGATTTCGCGAAGCATTGTTATCGGGTCCGGCCCCTGAGCTATAGCGTGAAAAATGGCTTTTGATATGTCGCAGGCGGGTGGGAAAATCGTTATCGTTGGGAGGTAGAGTCAAGATAAAATGGAGATGATCGGGTAATAGGGCGATGGCTTCTATGTCGAACGGGCGCCTTTTTTTGGCATAGGCAAAAGCATCCTTGAGCAATTCGATGTTCTCGGACAGACACAAGGTTTTCATTCTGTGATAAGTCACCACCGTGAAAAAGTATGTTCCTCCTTCAATTTTGGCTCTTCGATAGCGCATTGGTGTTTACCATATAGAAAATTGTTGGGTTTCGCTGCGCTCTACCCAACCTACTTTTTTACTACGTCGCTCGGGACGGTTTTTTCGTGCCAGTCCGGGTCCGCCGCAGGCGGACAAGAGGATTCTGAAACTCCGTGCATCAAGTCATCTATAAATCAATTTTGCTTTCTTTTCAGCCTAACAAAGAGCATCGGGATTGTCTATTTATTCCTCTCGCGGCTTCAGCGGCCCGGACGTTGTCCGGACCACCCCGTCAAAGCCCAAGGATGAATGACAAGTCCGCGCGGGCGGGTTTAAAACCCGCCCCTACCAGAAATTGCCGCGTCGTCACGCCTTAGCGGGTGGCCCAGGCGAAGCCGTAGGCGGACAAGAAGGCGGTCGGAGTGTTGATCAATCCTCTGGGCTGTACGCGTGACAAAAGGCACGCTCTGAAATCAAATCCGGCATTTTGAAAAGCTGGCAACACCGGGGCAACCTTCTTGTCCCGCTTTCAGCGGGACCCGGACAACTAGTTGTCCGGTCTACCCGTTTTGTAGCTTTGGAGGTTGGGTTGAGCCGCGAGCTTGCCGAACGGCGAAACCCAACGGTTCCCTGTCACTCCGCATTCAGATTCTTCAATATTTTTTTGGCCAAGGGTTCCTTGATTTCCATGTGACGGGGAACCGCTTCCACCGCACCATTTTCGGATTGATCCACAAGGAGTGAGAAGCCCCTTGCCGCAGGTGGCCCGGACAGCGTCCGGGTCCGCCGCAGGCGGACAAGAGGGTTCTGAAATTTCGAGCATCAAGTCATCTATAAGTCAATTTTGCTTTCTTTTCAACCTAGCAGAGAGCATTGGGGTTGTCTATATATTCCTCTTGCGGAGGGGTCCGGGTTACCCGCGAGAGACCTTGCGACCCAGGCGCTCCACCGGGCTTACATGGGCGAATGTTGGAAGCAGGGATAAACGCGATTATGATCCTGCCCGGTGATCACCACAGTGGTTTTGGTTGTCAGATCGTATAAGGCGATTGCGAATTTTCCATTGATGTTTGTATGATAAACGATTCGTTTGCCATCGGGAGACCAACGGGGGTATCCAACGCCATACGACAAATCTTTTTTCTCTGACGTTATGTTTCTAAGATTGGTAATCTTAAAGCTCTTCTTGTCCAAATCTCCTACATATATCAGCTTCTCGTTATAATTGAATCCGCTGTAATCAGGAACAAAGTTGATGCCCGCGAATGTCCCGGAAAAATTGCTGAAATCAACGGCTATGGCCACTTGCGTCTCGTCCGGCGAGACCGAGGGCGTATGCAACTGCACTCGCTTGGGAAAGGGCGTATCCAATACAATTTTTCGAGCGTTTGGCCATTTCTTGTCGATGTTGTATGCCCACAAACCGGTATGGTCACCCATGCTGATAAGCGTACCGTCCGTGAAAACAGAGGTTGCCACCAGACTATAAGGAACAATCGTCTCTTCGCCCGGTTTGGATTTGACGTTGCTGACCATGGTTGACCATCCGGCGCCTTGAACCAGACGGTCGCTGATGACCCGGTAGCTGCCGTCACGATACCAAGTGGGGTGGTATTCTTCAAAGTTGCCAGCCGTCAGCACTTTGACCTCTTTGGTGTTGACATTGATAACGGCTGTTCGAATATCGTTCCCTTTCCCGTTCGCAGTACCGCGGATCGTTCTCATAAACGCGATGTAATCGCCTGATTTTGACCAACTCGGCTTTAAATCTCCGGTCGCGTACCTATTGGGATTTTGGCTGGACGTTATGTGCTGTTCATTGACCAGCTTATTGTTAACAAAAGTGCCAATCGTAATAACCTGCCAATCCGTTGAATAGGCGAGCTTAAAGGTATTCTTATCCCCGCCGGTGCTTGTGTCAGCTTTCTTATTCAAGTGTTGGCAACCGATTAGGGCAATCGTTAAAAGAAAAACCAGACAGAGACCCATTGATAATTTATAAATTTTTCCCATAGTGTCCATTTTAATTTCCTTTCCAGCTTTTCGTATATTTCGTGTCTTTGTTCACATCCACCGCGCCGAAGAATTTTATCGCTTAAGCGCCGCCAGTTTGCCGCCCGGGGCCGAGACCATCATCTTGATGAGTTCCTCGGTGATTTTGGGTTCGAGGCCCTCGGTGTGGCCCTTGTCCAGGCGGAGCACGTCGGCGATGACCCGGCCGCCCCGCGCGCCCTGATAGACATAGACCTGGGCCGTGCCCGGCCGCGCCTCCCGGCCCCAGCTCGGACCGCGACTGGCCGTGGTGTCGTGGATTTGACCCGGTTCGATATCGACAACATCCGGCAGACGCACGCGCGGCCCAGCGCCGTATTTATCGGCCCAGGGCGACGTTTCGGGCAGCCCCACGATCTCCAGTTCGCCGGTGGCGAAGATAAAGGAGAAATCCGCGTCGGGCGCTACCGCGCGGCCCGGCGCTGGTCCATTCGGGTCTCTGGCGGGCAGAGGCGGCCGGCCCTCACGTCCGGCGAAAAAGGATTCAGGAATCTCGACCGGGCCGATGCGTCCGCCCGAGAGGCTCAGCCATCCGTCCACGCGCTGGGCATAGTAATCGGTCATGAGCAGGCGGTTGCTGGTCATGCCGCCCTGGCTGTGGCCCACGAGCCAGAACGACCGGATGCGGTCCGGACTGTATCTCGCGACCACGAGTTCGACGACGTTCCTGAGGTGCTCGTCGTCGGCCTGGGCCGCCCAATGGCGCATGGGCTCCTTGGTGGCCGCGGACGGCGTGGCCACGACCAGGCGGTATTTGTCCATGTAATCGTGCGCCGGGAAATAGAGATGCTGCCAGGTGCCGTGGGAACCGCCTCCGTGCAGGTTCAGGATGAACAGGACCGGCTCGTCCGCTTTCAGATCGTCCGGCTCGTCGAGAAAACATTTCCGTCCCGTCTTCGGGTCCACCAATACGATGCCGCCCATGCGCTTTTCCTCCTTCGCGTAATGACGCCCAATGGCGCACCCTTCCCCGCCAAGCTCTTCGCGGTCGTTCCAGGGCGCTGAAATTTTTTTGGATTATGCGTGACGCGGACGGAATTGTCCAGCGTGGAGGGGGATGGAGCCGGAGGCGCTAGTCCTCCAGCTCCCGCTCGATGCGTTCCATCCAGTCGGCCAGTTTCAGGCCGTCCACCTGCAAATAGTGGCGGGTGTAGGGTTTGATGTCCACCACCGGGCTTTGGTCCACGGCTTCGAGGCCCTGGACGGTCAGCACGTTGCCCTCCACGCCCAGCACCTTGACCGCCGTGACCAGGATGGGGTTGGGCCGTCCAGGGCTACACGAGGCGAACACGCCGACAGGGAGAAAATCCTTGCGGCCCATGGGGTGGACCTTGATCAGGGAACGGCTGCCCGGCTTGGCCAGGTGGGGCCAGTACAGGATCAGGGCGTGGGAAAAGCCGGCCAGGCCGTCCAGGATGCCTCCGAGCGCCGGGTTGACGAAAATTTTCGAGACCATGCCCTTGATCTTGAGCGTTTCCCGGCGTCTCAGGGCGGCCTCGTCGGCCAGGGACAGTCCTTCGCGGTCCGCGGCCAGGCTGGGCTTTTTGATTTCGCTCTCAACGAATCCCACGGGCCGGACGGTCAGTTCCTGGTTCCAGTCATACTCTTCCGCGTTCATGGGCGTCCTCGTTCGGGGCGACGGGCGCTGAGGAAAAAGCCCTCGGCGTCGTCGATCAGGAAGTTGATGGTCAGGCCGGCGGCGGCGAAAAGCCGCCCCAGCTCGTTTTCCGGGGGCATGGCGTCGCGTTCCACCGCGGTGCCGGCCTTGCGGTGGGTGTCGTTGATGCGGGCCGTGTTGATGAAATGGAAGACGATGACCCGGCCACCGGGTTTGACGGCCCGGACCGAGATGTCCAGGGCCTGGGCCTTGTCGTGGTAATGGGGAAAGACCTGGTGGTGGAGGATCACGTCGAAGGACGCGGGGTCGAGGTCCAGGTCCTCCAGGGCGGCCCGAAGCACGGTCACGTTGGAAAGGCCGGCCAGCCTGCGCTTGGCCCGGTCGATCATGTTGGCGCTGATGTCCAGGGCCGTCACCCGGCCGCGCGGCCCGACCCAGCCGCTCAGCACCTCGGTCAGCCGGCCCGTGCCGCAGCCGGGTTCCAGCACGGCCTTGCCCTCCAACGGCCCGAGTTCGACCTTGAGGCGCTTCAGCTTGGCCGTCTCCTCGGGGCCGAATTCCTTCGAGGCCCACGGCGTTTCGGTCTGGGCGTCGAAATAGGCGATCTTGCCTTCGTACGGATCGGGCATGTCTTCCCCCTAGTTCAAGTACGGAACGACCTGGCCCAGCGGGCCTTGAACCTGGGTCATGACCGCGTGGGCGGGCCGGCCCACCAGGAACGTATAGACCGCGTCGGCCCGTTCGGCCGGGTCCACGTCCTTGAAACGCTCGGGGTACAGAATCTTGCCCACCGCGTAGGCGTCGGCGATGACCGTGCCCAGGTTGGTCATGTACCAGTTGTAGGAATGGAGCGCATAGACCCGCTTGTTCCGAAAGGCCGTCAGCCCCTGGTAAAACTCCGGCCGCTTGGCCAGGTCCTGCCGGACCAGCTCGGTCCCGCCGCCATCGATGAAGATGATTTCCGGGTCCAGCCGGAGAATCTGTTCCTTGTCCAGGAACTGGTGCCCGATTTTTCCGCCTTGCTTGGCCGCGTTCCTGGCGCCGACCCACTCGAAGGGCGGGTAGATGGTCTCGGTGCTCTCGATGCCGTGGGTGCCTTTGAACCCGATCCCGCCGATATACACCCAGGGTTTTTGGTGCTCGGGGAAGCCTTTGACCCGCGCCAGCAGGTCCCGGCGCTGTGCCTGGATGAAATCGACCACGGCCTTGGCCCGGGCTTCCCGGTCCAAAACCTTGCCCGCGGCCAGGATCGAATCGAAGACCTTGTCGTCAAACGTGCCGAACGGTCCGTAGGACAGCACGAAGACCGGCACGCCGATCTTTCGCTCAACCCGGTCGGCCAGGCCGCGCTCCATGTAGGTGACGAAGATCACGTCCGGCCGGATGGCGAGAATCTTTTCGTAGTCCGGTTCCTTGTTGATGGTGTTGGGTCCGCCCGGACCGGCCGACGGCAGTTGGTCGAACCTGGGATGGGTGAAGTAGTAGGGCCGGGTCTTGGGCGATCTTTTTTCCATGTCCTCCGTGCCGACCACCAGGTCCTGGGCCTGGAGATAGACGATCAGCCGGAGCGCGCCCGGACAAATGCAGACGATCCGCTGCGGAACCTTGTTGAAAGAAACGCTCCGGCCGGTCATGTCCGTGACCGTGAAGGCCGCGCCGGCGGCGGCCGGATAGGAAAGGGCGACCGTGAGCAGCAGCGTTACTACCAGAGCGATCCAGCGGTTTTTCATACAGCCTCTCCTTTGTGAAATGCCGTGACATTGTTGTTTCTTCTCGTTCCAGGGCTCCGCCCTGTAACGAGATTAAGACTGGATTCCCGCTTGAACCATGCGGGAATGACGGTTAAAGGGCCTGGGTGCGCGTAGGGTCGTCACCCTGGCATGCTTTAAGCCAGGGTCCAGGATTTTTTTGCATTCCTTCCATTTGTCGATCAGCGATTTTTTCATGCAACGTACTCTTCTCGTGTTTTCTCTTTCTCGTTCCAGGGCTCCGCCCTGGAACGAGATTAAGACTGGATTCCCGCTTGAACCATGCGGGAATGACGGTTAAAGGGCCTGGGTGCGCGTAGGGTCGTCACCCTGGCATGCTTTAAGCCAGGGTCCAGGATTTTTTTGCATTCCTTCCATTTGTCGATCAGCGATTTTTTCATGTAACGTACTCTTCTCGTGTTTTCTCTTTCTCGTTCCAGGGCTCCGCCCTGGAACGAGGATTAAACGCACGCCTCCAGCGGCACGACCACGGTCCGGTCGCCCACCCGGCTGAGGACCACTTCCACGCCATAGACCTCGCAGATCACCTCGGGCGTGATCTCCTCGGCGGTGGTCACGCAACGCACCCGGCCGTCCTTGAGCAGCAGGAACCGCTCCGCGTACCTGAGGGCCAGGTTGATGTCGTGGACCGAGACGATGGCCGAGATGCCCTGGCGGGCCACGGCCCGGGCCACCAGGTTCATGACCTGAATCTGGTTCCTGAGGTCCAGGTTGCTGGTCGGTTCGTCCAAAAGCAGCACCTCGGGCTCCTGGGCCAAGGCCCGGGCGATGAGCACCTTTTGCATCTCCCCGCCGGAAAGCCGGTCGGCAGGCCGGTGAGCCAGACCGGACAGGCCCATCAGGTCGAGCACCTGGCCGACCACTTCGAGGTCTCGTTCCGAGGCGGCCCATTGGATGTGGGGTTTGCGGCCCAGGAGCACGGCGTCGAACACGGTCAAGGGTTCCTGGCCCGCGTTCTGGGGCACGTAGCCGAAGCGGCGGGCCAGTTCGCCCGAGGACATGCGACCGAGGTCCTGGCCGTCCAGGGTCAGGTCGCCGAACTTGGGCCTGAGGATGCGGTTCAGACACTTGAGCAGCGTGGATTTGCCCGCGCCGTTGACGCCCAAGACGGCCAGAATCTCGCCCGGCGCTAGGTTAAAATCCACACCGTCCAGCACCGGGAGGCCGTTGTAGGAAAACCGGAGGTCGCGGACGTCGAGCGTCACCGGCTGAGTCCTTTCATGAGCAGATAGAGGAACAGCGGCGCGCCCATGAAACTGGTCAGCACGCCCACGGGCAGCGTGCCCGAACCCACCAGCAGCCGGCCGAAGGTGTCCGCGGCCAGAAGCAGCAGCGCGCCCATCAGCCCGGAAAAGGGCACCAGCAGCCGGTGATCGGAGCCGACCAGGCGGCGGCTGATGTGCGGAGCCAGCAGGCCCAAAAAGGCGATCACGCCGTGAAAGGCCGTGGCCAGGGCCGCCACCAGGGCGGCCACGAACATGCCGATCAGCCGCGTCCGGTCCACTTCCACGCCCAGCGCCCGGGCCGATTCCTCGCCCGAGGACATGGCGTTCAGCGTCCAGCGGTTAAACAGGTAGTAGAGGATGGCTCCGCCGGTGACCAGGGCCAGCAGCCCGATTTCCCGCCAGGTGGACCGGGCCACGTCCCCGAAGGTCCAGAAGACCACGGTGGCGATCTCCACGTCGGTGGCGAAATACTGGACCAGGATCGTGCCCGAGGTGAACAGGGACGACAGGGCCACGCCGGCCAGGATGATCGATTCCGGGGACATTTTTCTCAGCCGGGCCAGGGCCAGGATGATCAGCGTGGCCAGCAGCGCTCCGCCAAAGGCGAAGAAGGTGACCGCGTAAACGCTGTGGATGAAAAAGGAGGCCGCGTCCGAGGTGTGCAGGGCGCTGGCCTGCATGCCGCCCGCGCCCAGGGCCACGATGGAAAACGCCGCGCCAAAGGCCGCGGCCTGGCTGATGCCCAAGGTGAAGGGCGAGGCCAAGGGGTTCCGCAGCAGGCTTTGGGTGGCCAGCCCGGACAGGCCCAGCCCCCACCCGGCCACGATGGCGGCCATGATGCGGGGCAGGCGGATGTTCCAGACCACGATGCGGCGCGGTCCCTCTTCCAGGCCCAAGAGGGTCCGCAGCACCTGCCAGGGCGACAGGTCATAGGACCCGACCACGATGGAAAAAACCACCAGCGCGGCCAGCAGCCCGAGCAGCCCGCAGAAGAGCAGGACCTTGCGCCGCCGGGTCTCCTTGTACCGGGCGATCACCTCGGCCCCGGCCGGCGAATCGGCCCGCGCGGCGGGTTCGAATGTGGAGACGGTTTGCGCCATAAACAAAAAAAGCCACGATCGACCGGCCCCCTTCTGGAGGCGCGCCTTCGTGGCCCTGACCTTGTGCTATTTGGTTTTTCGTTCTTCTTAACGGTTCCGGACTTCTTGCCCGAGTTGGAAATAATTTAACGCAATTTTACTTATTGTCAAGGAGAAATCGGAAAATCAGCGGACCGGCCCTTGCATCGCACTTCGTGCGGGCGGGTTTGAAACCCGCCCCTACCGCGTTTTAACCGGCCGTGGTCGTCCTTCCGCCCTCAGCCCCCGGCAATGAGATTGCCGCGTCGTCCACCTTCGTCCCGCCTTGGCGGGACTTTGGCGTGACTCCTCGCAATGACGGTCCCGTTGCACTTTTCTTGCCGACCGGGTCCTAGGTAACCTTGGCGCAGTTCAAAATGGCCTCGATGTTCTTTTCGGCCCATTCGTCCACCCGACGTTCGGTTTCCACGTAGCGGATCACCGCGTCGGAGACGCGCCGGCCCTTGAGCAGGGCCTGGACGGTTTTTTCTCCGGCGTCCTTGGGTTTCATGGGGTTGACGAAGACGATGCCGTCCTGTTCGCCGAAGCCCTTTTGGCGGAGCACCCGCGAGGCCCCGCTGGTGCCCAGCACCAGGAGGCCGCGATCCCCGGGCCGTTTGAATTTCTGGGAGAGGATGTATTCGAAGGCCACGATGTTCATGCCGTCTTCCAGGGGCGTGACCAGCATGACGTCGATCTCTTTCATGAACCTGAAATTTTGAGGCGCGGGGATTCCCTTGTCCATATAGACGATGGGGTCGCCTTCCAGGAGAGCGTTGACCCGCGCGGTCTCTTGCTTGAGCACCGTGTTGAGTTTTTGATAGTCCGGGCTGTCGATCCGGCTGGGCGCGGTCACCTGGTAAAAGCGGGCGCTTTTTTTGGCGGCCTTCAATTTTTGAAAGGCGTGCTGAAAAATATCCAACCGTTCCACGAGGCCCTTGGTGTAATCGCAGCGTTCCAATCCGCCGAATATGTACTTCCCGGATGCTTTGTCGCGGCTGATTTTTTCCGCGAGGCTTGCCCGGCCCAAGCGATAGCGCAGCTTTTTCTTGTCGGTCACCTCGGCCAGAATCTTGTCCACGTCCAGGCCGATGGGAAAGGCCCCGATGGTCGTCACCTGATCCTGGTGCTCGATCTCGTAAAACCGCCCGTTCATGCGGATTTTGACCGGAAACCATTCCTCCAGGGCCTCCAGGTAATTGTCGCAGTACTCCTTGGTGTGGAAGCCGATGAAGTCGTTGGCCAGCATGCCCCAGGTCACTTTTTGCAGCACGGTCTCGATGCTTTCGGCGAATGGATCGTAAACAGACTCTTGCACCCGGGACCGTTTGTCTTCCCGGATGAGGCCCTGGATTTCATGGATGTTGAAAAAGGGCGTGTGCATGAACTGGCCCACGTGGATTTTTCTTCTTTCCTGTGCGGTGACGCCGTCTTCCATAAGCTGGGCCTTGTACACCTCGGCGATGCGCATGAGGTGGTAGTCCTGGTTCCAGACGATGACGTCGCCTTCCTTCTTGGCCAGTTCCTTGGTCTTGCCGATCTCGTCGATGATGGTGTTGGCGAAGGTCACGCTGCTGCTGACGTATTGGATGAAGGCGTTCTTCTCGAATTGCGGCCGGGGAAAGACCCGGCCCTTTTTGTAGAACATCGGTTCCCGGGTCAGGTGCATCAACGGCCAGAGGAAGCCGTTGGCGAATTTGTCGTAATAGCTGTGCATGTGCCGCGTGTCGAAAAAGACGAAACGCATGTAAAAATCGTATTCCTTGTACCGAAAATGCATGCGGGTGTCCGGCTGGATTTCGATGTGCGGGAAATGGTTGGGGGCGTATTTCTCTTTTTTCATGCGGGCGAACAGGCGGGTGTAGTGGCCCCGGGCCACCTCGATGTCCCGGTCGCCCATGGAGGCCCCCAGCCAGATGGTGTTCCACTTGCCGGGCCGCAATAGCCCGGCCATGGCCTGGACCAGACCGCCCTCCCCGAACGTGACCGCCCTGGGCCGGATGCCTTTTTTCAGACACGTTTCCGCGTTCGAAAGAAATTCCTCGGAAAAACTGAACGGCCCCCGGTTGGAAACGATGACCAAATAACTCATATCGATAAATCCCGTGATCTGTATCGGATGCGATGAAGGTGAAGAACCGAGCGGTATAAAGACGCCGCGTCTAGGTTTCGGGCAGCCAGCGGGACAGGAAGGCCAGAAGCTCCCCGGGCGGTTGAAGCCACAAATCAGCGGCCGTGGCCCGGAATTCCTCCCGGACCAGCACGCCCAGCCCCCGGCCTCGGATGGCCCGGAAGGCGTCCTCGTCGGTCAAATCGTCCCCCAAATACGCCGCCGCGTATTCGCCGTTCATTTCCGCGAGAATGGTCTGGACCGCGTCGCCCTTGTTCCGGCCGGGCGCGCGCAGTTCCAGGCCGCCGTCGAACTCTCTGAGGTCCAAGCCGTGGCGGTCGGCCAGGGACGACCAGCGGGGTTCCACCTGGTCGCGCACGGCCCGGACACGTTCCTCGGCCAGGCCCCGCCAGTGCAGGGCCAGGCAGCCCGGTTTGGCCTCGCTCTTTTCCGCCAGGCCCATGGAGGTGATCCACTCGTCGGCCGCCACCAGCCCGCTTAGCGCCTGTTCGTCCATGGCGGCCACCTCGTAGGAGCCGTCCTCTTTCAGCCGTTCCAGGCCGTGGGAGCCCCACACTTCGGGCTGCCGTTCGAGCCGCAGGAGCGGCAGGAGGTCCTTGATCCACCGCCCGGTGACGATGACCAGGCGGGTGTCCGCGCTTCGCAGGATGCCGTTGAGCTTTTCGGTCACGCCCGGATAGGGGAAGGCCTTAGCGGGTTCGATCTGAAAAGGGGCCAGGGTGCCGTCGTAATCGAGAAGCAGGGCTTTGGGTGAGGATGCCTGGAGTTTACGATAAAACAGGTCGGGGTCCACGTCGGGGTTTAAAACCTTCATCGCCTCCTCTCAGCCGATCACGATTCTTTCCTTTTGGCCATGAAGCATTGCGTAGATCAGGGTGAGGTACTCCCGCAGATGCCGCGTGATCAGGAAATTCTCCCGGACAAACTCCTTGACCTTCCAGCTCATTTCCTGCATGAGTTCCGGGCTGTGGAGCAGGTACCGGATGCGAAGCGCCGCGCCCTGGGGCGTGTTGACCAAAAAGCCGGTGTGGTGGTTGACGACCTGAATCCGAATCCCGCCCGTGTCTCCGCCGATGACCGGCTTGTTTTTCCACATGGCCTCGGTCACGGTCAGCCCGAAACCTTCCTTCAGGGACTTTTGCAGAACGATGTCCGAGGCGCGCTGCAGGGCGTTGATGGTCCGGTGGGCGTCTCCGGGCAGGAGCAGGACCTTGATGTCCGGATCGTCCTTGGCGGCCAGGCGGACTTCGTTCAAGACCGCCTCGCCCTCCGGGTCGTCCGAGGCCCCGCCCCCGGCCAGGACCAACTGCAAGGGCGGGATCAGTTTCTTGGCCAGCTTATAGGCGTGGATCACGCCCACCGGGTCCTTGAAGCGGTCGTAACGGGACACCTGCAGGATCATGGGCCGGTCCGGGTCGATCTCGAATTGATTCTGAACGTCCAGAACCTCTTCCGGCGCGATATCGACGTTTTTCTCATGCAGGGGGTCGATGCTGGGGGCGATGAGATACACCGGGTGCGGCAGGGGTTGGGCGAAGTCGGACAGGGAAAAGATGCTGGCGTCGTATTTCGAGACAAAGCCCCGCAGATATTTCCAGACCGGGCGGAACGGCCGGCTGACGTCGATATGGCAACGCCAGACCCACTTGCCTTTCCGGTCCGGGAAATGGTCGATCAAGGCCGCCGGCTGCGGGTCGTGGATGAGCACCACGTCCGCGTCCTTCAGGACGGGTTCCAATTTTTGGGCGGTCTCCTCGTTCGTCCGCTCATAGACCTTGAGCAGGCTTTCGGGGATATCGATCGGACTGCCCTGAATGGCGTTATGAAAGCCCTTGGTGCATTGGTAGAATTCGGCTTCCCCGCCGATGACCTCCCAGCTCGTCTCGATGCCCAATTCCCGCATGAGGGGGACCATTTTGTGCAAAATTTCCGCCACGCCGCCTCCCAGGCGGGTGGCGTTGACATGCACGAACTTGAGGCCCTTCAGCGGGCGGGCCAATTGGCGCAGGTGCTCGACCACGTCCCTGCCCGCGATGCCGGCGTATTTTTCCAGGATGTCGTTCATTGCTGAACGCTTTCGCTTTGAAAATAATTGGTGAACAGGTCGGTCAAATCCTGACGCAGCTTTTTCAGGGGCGTGAAATAGGGGCAGATTTCGCCGATCAGGCGGATCAGGTCCGTGTAGCGGTGGTCCAGGCCCATCAGCCAGTTGCGGAAATCGTCCATGGCGTTCGGGTTGCGATTGCGGCCGTCGATGAAATGATAAAAAATGCTGCCCAGGGATATGCGGGGCAGAATATTCACGAAATCCACGGGCTCTTGGACGGTGGTCTTGGTATCGAAAACCACGATCTGATACCCGAGGAATTCAAATTGATCGTCCCGCTTGGCCCAGATGGGAAATTCGGTCTCGTCCAGGCTCTCGTTGATGGTTTCGATCAATTCGTTGCGGAGGTCTTCCAGGGATTCGAATTCGACCGGGTCCAGGATGGCCAGGCGCTCGGCCAGGATTTTGTTGTGCAGACTGTGGGCGATCCAGATGGCGAAATCGTTGTGATATTCGGGGTTGTCGAAGCGGGGCCGCAGCAGCCCGCCCCAGAAATGGTAGTAGATGCTGTTGGTGCCGATCTCGCGCAGATGCTCCTGGAGTTCCCTTAAATTTTGCGCCCTCTTGGCGGTGGCCAGCGCGATCAGCGTGCAGTCCTTGATCGCGAAAGGTTCCACCTCGGGACTATCTTCCGCCATAACGAATTTCAACCCTCCCGCTTAAAAAAGCCGCGCCCATATGCTGAATTTTCCAACGCATTTTCATTGCATAAGCCCATGATATTTCTTGGGAATTTCAGAAAATTAAGATATTCCCCTGTCCGCCTGGGGAGAGGCGAACGCGTACCGCTTGCTGCAATTTCCCACTAAGCTTATCTGCAAATGATTGTAACATCGGATGGCCCAAACGTCAACGCGGGCCGGACGGCGGGAACGTCTTAGCCACGGCCTGGCGGCCTTCTTCCATTTTTTTCGGGCTTTTCAAGAAGATCGGAAAAATTGAACGTAAGGCTCGAATCGGTATTGCCGATCTCGCAGCCGACCCGTGATTTCCTCTAAAATGCCCACAGTGGAAAAATCCCTAATTAAAGAATTCGCAGAACCATAGGCACATCCCAACTTATTTTCTACCATTCTCACAGTAACTAGTGGTTGCTCGAATAGATAATCAAGCAATGGTAAGGCATAAGTACTCAAGCTAAATTTCTCAGCAACCAGCTGCCGTTGGGAATCACGCAATGCAAGGATACGTCTGGCCCGGTCGATGGCTTCCCGGCTGACCTCATATACGCCGCGAAGAAAAAACTTCAGCCAGCCTTCCCAATCCCCTTGATGCCGAATGGCATCCAACCGGTCATAGTATTCCTGGCGATGGGCCTTCAAGTAATAGCTCAGGTATAAAAGTGGTTGTTGCAGGATGTTCTGCTCGCAAAGGAGAAACGTGATCAACAACCTGCCCACGCGGCCGTTGCCGTCCAGAAAGGGATGAATCGTCTCGAACTGAGCATGGGCCAAACCGCAATGGACCAAGTGAGGCAAGTCTTTGGTTCGATGTAAAAAATTCTCGAACTGATGCAAGGCCTGCTGCATTTCATGAACCGGAGGCGGCACGAACGTGGCCGTACTCAAAGTGGCGCCCGCCGGTCCAATCAAGTTTTGCAAACGCCGAAATTCACCTGGCGTCTTGTCTCCCCCCCGCACGCCCTGCAGAAGCTCGCCATGAATCTCGCGGATGAGCCGCAAACTGAGCGGCAATTCCTTGAGCCGCGCAAGCCCGTAATTCATGGCCCGGACGTAATTCACCACCTCTTCCACGTCCTTGGGCTGTTCGCCGCGCGCACCCGCCTCGTACGCCAACACGTCATCCAGTGAGCTTTGCGTTCCCTCAATCTGCGAACTGAGCACGGCCTCCTGCCGCACGTACATGGCCACGAACAAATCCGGACTAGGCAACACCGTGGTCACGCCATCCAGACGACCCAGAGCGCGATCCGCGTCGGATAGAGCGCGGATCAGCTCGTCATCCTTCCGAATAGGTGGATTCGGCGGCAACGGAGCCGGGATAAAGGCCGTATATCCCGTGGGTTGTTTGATGAAGCGCCCGGCACGTGGGCTTGGTGTGGCTTGAGGCATTTTAATGTCAGCCGATTGTAATAGGTGGCATCCTTATTTTAAAAATCAGCCTCTTTTTAACATTAGAATCCAAAAACGTCAACTTATTGCAGTAGGGTAAAATAAGATGCTGGAGTCCAGCCAGCGGCGAGTCCTTCTTGGTTCGGGCAAGCGGGTTATCGTTCGGCCGGCTCACAGTCTGGGCGCAATCGAGGGAAAATCCGCTCTTGCAGTTGTCTTTTCGTGTCTTTCGTGGTGAAAAATTTCTTCGCTTACAGCGCCTCGGCCACGGCCCGGCCAAAGGCGGAGCAGGAGATTTCCTCGGCCCCGTGAATCTGACGGGCCAGGTCATAGGTCACCCTGCCCTGGGCGATCACCTTGGACAGCGCCGGCTGGATCAGACCCGCGGCCTCGGTCCAGCCCAGGTGCTCCAGGAGCATGGCCCCGGACAGGATGAGCGAGCCCGGGTTGATCTTGTCCAGCCCGGCGTACTTGGGCGCGGTCCCGTGGGTGGCTTCGAAGATGGCGCACGCGTCGCCCACGTTGGCTCCTGGGGCCAGCCCCAGCCCGCCCACCTGAGCGGCCAGGGCGTCGGAGATGTAGTCGCCGTTCAGGTTGGGCGTGGCCAGCACGTCGTATTCGTCGGGCCGGAGCAGCACCTGCTGGAACATGGCGTCGGCGATGCGGTCCTTGACCACCACCCGGCCTCGCGGGGCCTGGCCGCCGTGCCTGGAAAAAACCTCGTCCTCGGTCACCACCCGGTCCCCGTATTCCGCGGCCGCCTCGTAGCCCCAGGCCCGGAAGGCGCCCTCGGTGAACTTCATGATGTTGCCCTTGTGCACCAGGGTCACGCTGGCTCGGCCGCGACTGAGCGCATATTCCACGGCCCGGCGCACCAGCCGCTTGGACCCGGCCTCGGTGGCCACCTTGAGCCCCAGCCCGGCCTCCTCGGCCACCTGGACGCCCAGGTCCGAGGCCAGGAAGCGGATCAAGCGCCGCGTCTCGTCGGCCCCGGCCGGCCATTCGATGCCGGCATAGACATCCTCGGTGTTTTCCCGGAAGACGACCATGTCCACCTTTTCCGGGGCCTTGACCGGCGCGGGCACGCCCGGGATGTAACGGACCGGGCGGATGCAGGCGTACAGGTCGAAAATCTGACGCAGGGCCACGTTGAGCGAGCGCAGCCCGCCGCCGACCGGCGTGGACAGGGGACCCTTGATGGCCACCTTGAGGTCCCGGATGGTCTCGATGGTCTCCTCGGGCAGCCACTGGCCGGTCTGCTGAAAAGCCTCTTCGCCGGCCAGGACCGGTCGCCAGTCGATTCTCCGGGCCGAGCCGTAAGCTTTGTTCACGGCCGCGTCCAGGACCGGGCGCGCGGCGGCCCAGATGTCCGGGCCCACGCCGTCGCCCTGGATATAGGCCACGGCGGGGTGATCGGAGAACCGCGCGGCCCCGGCGGTTTCAGGGATGTCGGTCATGAGGAATTCCTTGTCTAGGGTTCGAGGTTGGCCGGTGCGATCCGGCCTTCTTGTAAGGCGCGCCGGTAGGACACGGGCGGGTCGTCCCCAAGAAAGGCGCGGTGAAAGGCCAGGAAGTCGGCCCATTCGGCCTCGGGGTGGATGCCCGGGCAAAAGGCCTTGGCCACGGCAAAGCCCTCGGCGTGTCGCAGCGGCCCGATGAAAAAGGGCCAGGCCCGGCACATGGACGGTTTGGAGGCGTGGATGCGGCAGCCGCCGACCGACCGGTCGTAGAGCACGCAGAAGCCGTCCTCGGCGCTCTTGAGAGCCCACAGGCCGGGCGATTCGGCCACGGCGAAGCGCCGGGCGAACTCGCGGGGCGAAAGGCCCAGCTCGGCCGCGGCCGGACCGAGTTCGTCGTCGCTGAAATAGATGCCGCCCTGGCCTTGGCAGCACTGGCCGCAACGCTGGCAGACAAAGACTTCGGCGAGTTCCATTTTCAGTTCAACATGGCGCGGCGCTGTCCGTTGTAGCGCTCGGTGTCGTAATGAAGGTTCACGTCCACGACCTGGAGTTTTTCGATGGCCTGGGCCAGGGGGATGGAGGTGATGGCCCCTTGTCTCACGGCCACCATGCGGCCGAAGTTCTCCTTGAGGATGAGGTCCATGGCGGCGATGCCGAAGCGGCGCCCCATGAGCCGGTCCGTGGCCGAGGGCGGTCCGCCGCGCTGGAGGTGGCTCAGGATGACGTACCGGCTTTCCAGGGAGGTCCGCTTCTCGATCTCCTTGGACAGGAAACGGGCGATGCCGCCCAAAACCTTGTGGCCGAACTCATCCTCTTTCTCGCTGTAATAGACGCTCTCCTTGCCCGAGATCTTGGCCCCCTCGGACACGGCCACGATGCTGTAGCGGACGCCGGCCTCCTTGCGCCGGACCAGCATGTCGCAGACGCGGCCCACCTCGAAATCCCACTCCGGGATGAGGATGACGTAGGCCCCGGCAGCCTGCCCGCCCTCCAGGGCCAGCCACCCGGCGTGGCGGCCCATGGTCTCCACCACGAAGATGCGGCTGTGGGAACCGGCCGTGGTCCTCAGCTTGTCCACCTCCTCGGTGATGACGTTCAGGGCCGAGTCGTAGCCCAGGGTGTACTCGGTGCCGGCAAGGTCCCGGTCAATGGTCTTGGGGATACCGACCACCTTCACCCCGGCCTGGTGCAGCCGATGGGCCACGCTGAGCGTGTCCTCGCCGCCCACGGCCACCAGCACGTCGATGCCCAGGGCTTCGAGGTTGGCCAGAACGTGGGCCGAACGGTCGTCCCTAGTGCTGAAGGGGTTGACCCGGGAGGTGCCCAGCATGGTGCCGCCGGTGCGGTCCCAGGTGCGGACACGCATTTCGCTTAGGGGCTGCAGCCACTTTTCCAGGCTGGCCGGGTCGTTGGGATCGGCCTCGACCAGGCCGCGCCAGCCGTCCCGAATACCGATCACCTCGAACGTCTCCGACCGCTGGGCCGCGAGCAAGGGGTCCAGGGCGGATTTGGTCACCCATTTGATGGCGCTGTTCAGGCCGGGGCAGTCCCCTCCGCCGGTCAGGATGCCGATGCGAATGGTCATGTAAAAGCCTTTCTAGGGCGATGTGTTCTCCGCCGACGTCTGGCCGTAGGGGCGACGCATGCGTCGCCCGCGTCTCGCCGCAATAGCCGGGCGAGGCATGCCTCGCTTTCATATCTAACGGGATGCTTTTTCCTCTGGCGCCCGGCTGAGGAGCGAGGGCTGGCCCGTGGATTCGAGGACGCTGTGCCACAGCAGCCCGGAAAGTTCGACCTTCTTGCGGGTGGCGATCGCCTCCCGGATGGGCACGTGGACGTAAACGTTGTTCCACTGGCTGACCAAAAGCTTGGTCTTGCCGGCCATGGCCGCGTGCACCGCCTTGGCTCCGAGGAACCCGCAGAAGATGCTGTCGGAGGAACTGGCCGGCCGGCTGCGGATCAGGTAGCTGGGGTCGATGTACTTGAGGTTGAGTTCCTTGCCGCTCTTCTTGAAATGGGCCTTGATCTGGTCGGCCAGGAAGACGCCGATGTCGCCCAAGCGGCGGTTGCCCGAGGCGTCGAACTCATCTTTCCCGCCGCCGAAGAACTTCTGGCCCGCGCCCTCGGCCACGACCACGACGGCGTGGCCGCGCTTTTTAAGCCGGTCCTCAAGGGCCTCGAACAGACCGCCCGGACCTTCGAGGTCGAAGTCGGCCTCGGGGATGAGCACGAAGTTGACCTCCCGCTCGGCCAGGGCCGCGTTGGCCGCGATGAAGCCCGAGTCGCGTCCCATGAGCTTGACCAGGCCCACGCCGTTGGGCGCGCCCATGGCCTCGGCGTGGGCGCTGCGGATGACCTCGGCCGCCGTGTCCGTGGCCGTGTCGAACCCGAAGGAACGGGCCACCAACTGGATGTCGTTGTCGATGGTCTTGGGCACGCCCACCACGCCGATCTTCAGCTTGCGCTGGGTGATCTCCTCGCCGATCTGGTTGCTGCCCCGCAGCGTGCCGTCTCCGCCAATGGTGAAAAGGATGTTGATGTTAAGCCGCTCCAGGGAATCCACGATCTCCTCGACCGAATACAGCCCCCGGGAGGACGAGAGCATGGTGCCGCCCTGGTCGTGGATGTCGCTGACCGTCTGCGGGTTCAGCTCCACCAAGTCGTGGCCGTAGGAGGGGATGAGGCCCTGGAAGCCGTATTTGACGCCCAGGATGTTGCGCACGCCATAGATGTAGTACAGGGTCAAAACAATGGAGCGGATCACGTCGTTCAGACCGGGGCAGAGTCCGCCGGCCGTGACGATGGCCGCCTTGACCTTGGTCGGGTCGAAATAGATCTTCTCCCGAGGTCCGGCCATCTCGAAGGAGACCGGCTCCTGGCGGCTCTTGACCTGGAGCTTGTAATTTTCCAGGTCCACGTTCAGGAGCGTGCGGTCGCTCTCCTTGACGAACAGCCGCATCCGGCTCTGGTCCATGCCGTTCATGCTCGGGTTGGTCTTCATGGGGGAGTCGATCTTGGCCGGACCCAGCGTCTCGATGGTCGAATCGATCCGATTTTTGTTTCGGTTGGTGCCGGGCATTCCATCCCTCCTCGAACGATAATCGGATTTATCTAGCTATGATACCTCTGACCGCGCCGCGATTTCAAATGAATTGACAGGCCTTGAGTTCGGCGTCGAGCGCCCGCGCCTCGCGCTCGCTCAAGGCCTCCTCCGGATCGGCCATGCGGGCCGAGGGGATCGCGCCGGTCCGGGCCAGGGCCGCCTTGAGAAAGGCGGCCGGACGGCTCCGATACAGATCGAACAGCCGCCGGACCAGTTGGGCCTCGCGCCACAGTTCGGACAGGCGGCCGGGCCGCGTTCGCTGGCTCTCCGAGGCGTCCAGGGACGACAGCACGATGTCGAACCAGGCCTGGACGGCCAGGTTGGCTCCGCAGGAGATCAGGCCCGAGGCCGAGGGCTGGTCCAGGAAATTGGCCTCGTCGCCGTCGTAGAACCGAAAATCGGGCCGGCCCACCAGGGCGCGCTGGTAGTTGACCGCGCGGTCCATCCGGCCGTGGAATTCGAGGCCGGCCGCTTGGGGGTTGGCCCCGATCTTTTTGAGCACGGCGGTGCGGATGTTCTTGTGCTTGACCGCCGCGGCCGTTTGACGGACCAGGTCGGGATGGTTGGACAGCACCAGGGGCCGGGTGGTGATCCGGCCGAGTTCGGCCAGGTGTTGGGGCAGGCCTCGGTTGCTGTGATAGACGAGCGGGGTAAGAAGATAAGCGACGGACCGGGAGGCCCCGCCGGCCCCGAGAAAACCCTCGGCGGCCTCGATCAGGCCCACGGTCTCTTCCGGAGCGCGGGCGGTGACCTCGAAGAGGATGGGGCGGGAATTATGGCCCACGGACAGGGCCGTGGCCAGGATTTCCAGCCGGTCCGGGAGATCGAAGGCCAGCCCCTCGCCGATGGCCAGGCTGCCCGCCAGCAGGGCGTCGGCCCGGTCCTTGAGGCGCTGGATGAGGCCGGTCATGGCCTGGCGGTCGGGCCGTCCCGCCTCGGTCAGGGGGGTGACCAGATTGACAATCAGGCCGCGCGGCAGGGAGAAGGTCATGGCGCGCTCGATCCCGGCGCGTTGAACCGGAACTTGCCCTTGCCCAAGAGGGCGTGGAGATGCACGACGCCCAGCAGCCGGCCCTGGTCGTCCACGATGGGCAGGACGGTGATTTCGTGCTGCTGCATGACTTCCAGGGCCTCGGCGGCCGTGGTCTCCCGCCCGATCTTCTTGGGCCGGGGGGTCATGACCTCGGCCACGGTCAAACCATGCACGTCGGCGCGGCTGAGCAGACTGCGGCGCAGGTCGCCGTCGGTGAAGACGCCGGTCAGAACCGCGTCCTCGTCCACGACCAGAAGCACGCCCAGGTTACCGCGGCTCATGATTTCGAGGGCCTCGCCAAGAAGCATGTCCCCCGGCACGCGGGGCACGCGCTCGCCCGTGGTCATGACCTCGCGCACGGCCAGGGACAGCCGCTCGCCCAGGCTGCCGCCCGGATGAAAGCGTTTGAAGTCTTTGGAGTTGAACCGCCGGCGGTGGATGAGGGCCACGGCCAGGGCGTCGCCCATGGCCGTTTGGGCCGTGGTCGAGGCCGTGGGCGCCAGGCCCAGGGGGCAGGCCTCCCGGGCCACGCCCACGTCCAGCACCAGGTCGGCCTGGTGGGCCAGGGTCGAGTCCAGGTCGCCGGTCATGGCGATGACCCGAGCCCCCAGATCGCGCACCGGCGGGATGATGTCGTTGACCTCGGTCTCGCCGCTGTGGGACAGGGCCAGCAGGATGTCGCCGGCCGTGACCATTCCCAGGTCCCCGTGCAGGGCCTCGACCGGGTGGAGGAACAGGGCCGGGGTGCCCGTGCTGTTCATCGTGGCCACGATCTTGCGGCCCACCAGCCCGGATTTGCCGATGCCCGTGACAATGACCCGGCCGGTCGAGGCGTAGATCAGGTCCACGGCCCGGACAAAGGATTCCCCGACGCGGTCGATCAAGGCCAGGATGCCCTCGGCCTCGATGCGCAGCACCTCCTGGGCCTCGCGGATGGTCGCCTGGGGTTTTTTCTTGGCGGGCACGTGAATTTCCTCGGTCGGCGCGGGCGGGTTTAAAACCCGCCCCCACAAATATTTGCCTGCGTTCTCGTCAGCGGGTTTTGCGGGGGCCGGCCTCCGTGCCTGCCCGGATTCCTCCCTCAGCAACCCCTGTCCCGGTCCGTCGATCCCCCGGCCTCCAGGCTGAACTTGGACAAGCCGTCCTCGATGGGCACCGGGTATTTACCGTCAAAGCAGGCCTTGCAGAACATGGGCTTTTCAAAGCCGGTCGAGGCCACCAGGCCGTCCAGGCTGAGGTAGCCCAGGGAATCCAGGTCCAGGAACTTTCTGAGCCACTCGACGTTGTGCCGGGCCGCCACCAGCTCGCCCTTGCTGGAGAAGTCGATCCCGTAGTAGCACGGGTGGCGGTGCGGCGGGCAGGAGACCAGCATGTGCACTTCCTTGGCCCCGGCCTCCCGGATGGTCTTGATCCGGGTCTTGCTTGTCGTTCCCCGGATGATCGAATCCTCGATGATGACGATCCGCTTGCCCCGAATCACGGACTTGACCGGGTTCAGCTTCACCCGCACCGAAAAGTCCCGCATCACCTGCGACGGCTGGATGAAGGTTCGGCCGATGTAGTGGTTGCGGATCATGGCCATTTCGAGGGGGATGCCGCTGGCCTTGGCATAGCCCAGGGCCGCGTAGTTGCCCGAGTCCGGGAAGGGCATGACCAGGTCGGCCTCGATGCCCGGGTATTCCTGGGCCAGGCGGGCGCCCATGCGCTGCCGCATGTCGTAAACCGTCTCGCCGAAGATCATGGAATCCGGGCGGGCGAAATAGATGTATTCGAAGATGCAGAAGGTCGGGCTTGCGACCCGCGGGGTCATTTTCAGGGAGCGCAGGCCGTTCTTGTCGATGATGACGATCTCGCCCGGATCGACTTCCCGCAGGAACTCGGCCCCGACCAGGTCCAGGGCGCAGGTCTCGGAAGACAGGATGTAGGCCCCGTTCAGACGGCCGATACACAAGGGGCGGAAGCCGCGCGGGTCCCGGGCCCCGACCAGGGTGTCCTTGTACAACAGCCCCAGGGAATAGGCCCCCTGCGCCTCGGGCAGGGCCTTGAGCAGCGCCTCCTCGAGCCCGTTCTTCAGGTGCCGGGCCAGGAGATGCACGAAAATCTCGGTGTCCATGGTGGACTGGAAGATCGAGCCGTCGTTCTCCAGCCGGCCGCGCAATGTTCGGGCGTTGGTCAGGTTGCCGTTGTGGGCCACGGCGATGAGCTTGCCGCCGAACTGAACCAGGAAGGGTTGGGCGTTCTTGAGGAGGGACACGCCCGTGGTCGAGTAGCGCACGTGGCCCAGGGCCACCTCGCCGGGCAGATCCTGCAGCAGCCGTTCGTTGAAGACCTCGGAGACCAGGCCCATCTGCCGGTGCTCGCTGACCTGGGCGTTGTCCACGGCCACGATGCCGGCCGATTCCTGGCCCCGATGCTGCAAGGCGTACAGGCCGAAGTAGCACAGCTTGGCCGCCTCGGTATGCCCGTGCACCGCGAAAACGCCGCAGGCCTCCCGCGGTCCGTCGTCGTCATACGGGCCGCGGGCGTCCGAGAGAACCGAGCCGTGCATGGCTACCTCCCTTTTGGGGATCGATGATATTCCTGAAGCGTCTTGACGGTCAAGTCCCGCTCCATCAAGGCGGCGCAGGCCGAAGCCGTGGCCTTGGCCCCGGCCATGGTCGTCACGTAGGGCACCTTGTACAAAAGCGCCGCCCGCCGCATGCTCTCCGCGTCGATGACCGTGCGGTGGCCCAGCGAGGTGTTGACGATAAAGGCGATGCGGCCGTTCTTGATCGCGTCGATGACGTGGGGCCGGCCCTCGGAAACCTTCTGGACCGTGTCCACGGTCAGGCCGCGCCCGGTCAGATAGGCCGCGGTGCCGCGCGTGGCCACGAGATTGAAGCCCAGCTCGGAGAACGTTCGGGCCACCTTCTCCGCGGCCGGCTTGTCCTTATCCCGAACGCTGATGAAGACCGTGCCCGAGAGCGGCAGCTCCTGGCCCGTGGCCAATTGGGCCTTGGCGTAGGCCCGCCCGAAATCGGCGTCGATGCCCATGACCTCGCCGGTGGATTTCATCTCCGGCCCGAGGATGGTGTCCACGCCCGGGAAGCGGGCGAAGGGGAAGACGGCCTCCTTGACCGAGATGTGCCTGGGCGTCGGGATTTCAAAGAGGCCCTGGTCGTCCAGGGTCTGGCCGAGCATGATGCGAGTGGCCACCTTGGCCAGGGGCACGCCCGTGGCCTTGGAAACGAAAGGCACGGTGCGGGAGGCGCGGGGGTTGACTTCGAGCACGTACAGGGTCTCGTCCTTGATGGCGTACTGGACGTTCATCAGGCCGATGACCCCGAGTTCGCCGGCCAGGGCCTGGGTGGCCGAGGTGATACGGTCGATCATCTCCCGGCTGAGGGACTGGGGCGGCAGGATGCAGGCCGAATCCCCGGAATGCACCCCGGCCTCCTCGATGTGCTCCATGATCCCGCCGATGAGCGTCCGCTGCCCGTCCGAGACCGCGTCCACGTCGATCTCGACCGCGTCCTCCAGAAACTTGTCGATGAGCACCGGGTTGCCCGGCGAGGCCTCCTGGGCGTGGCGCATGAAATCGGCCAGCGAGGCCGGATCGAAGACGATCTCCATGGCCCGCCCGCCCAACACGTAGCTGGGCCGGACCACCACCGGGTAGCCGATCCCGGCGGCCACCTTCTCGGCCTCGGCCAGGTCCCTGGCCATGCCGTTGTTGGGCTGGATGAGGCCGACCTTTTGCAGGAGGTCCTTGAAGCGGCCCCGCTCCTCGGCCCGGTCGATCGAGTCGGGCGAGGTGCCCAGGATGCGCACCCCGGCCTGGGCCAGGGGCACGGCCACGTTGAGCGGCGTCTGGCCGCCGAACTGGACGATGACGCCGTAGGGGTTTTCCCGCTCGACGATGTTGAGCACGTCCTCCTTGGTCAGGGGCTCGAAATAGAGGCGGTCCGAGGTGTCGTAGTCGGTGCTGACCGTCTCGGGGTTCGAGTTGACCATGATGGACTCGACGCCCATCTCCCTGAGGGCGTAGGAGGCATGGACGCAGCAGTAGTCGAACTCGATTCCCTGGCCGATGCGGTTGGGTCCGCCGCCCAGGATGACCACCCGCTTGCGGCCCGTGTCCCGCACCTCGTCCTCGTCCTCGTAGGTCGAATAGTAGTAGGGCGTGTAGGCCTCGAACTCGGCCGCGCAGGTGTCCACGGCCTTGTACCCATGGCTTATGCCCAGGGCCTTGCGCCTGGCCCGGACCTCGTCCTCGGTGCAGCCCCACAGATGGCCGAGCTGCACGTCGGAAAACCCGTCGCGCTTGGCCCGGTACACCCCCTCGGCCAGGGCCGGGTTGTCCTTGTCCGGGGACAGGGTGCCCAGGCGGCGGACCTCGGGCTCCTTGGCCACCAATTCCTGGATGGCCTGCAAGAACCAGGGGTCGATGCCGGTCAGGTCGGCGGCTTCTTTAATGTCCATGCCCCGCTTGAAGGCGGCGGCCAGGTAGAAGATGCGCTTCGAGTTGGGGGTGCGCAGCCGGCCGCGCAGGACCTCCGGGTCGAGGTCCTCGGGTTCGACTCCCAGGGGCAAGGTGCCGTCGCCGTACAGGCCGAAGTGGCGGATTTCCAGGGAACGCAGGCCCTTTTGCAGGGCCTCGGCGAAGGTCCGGCCGATGGCCATGGTCTCGCCCACGGACTTCATCGAGGTGGTCAACAGGTCCTCGGACCCCGGGAACTTCTCGAAGGTCCAACGCGGAATCTTGACCACGCAGTAGTCGATGGTCGGCTCGAAGGAGGCCATGGTCTTCTGGGTGATGTCGTTGGGGATTTCGTCCAGGGTGTAGCCCACGGCCAGTTTGGCGGCCAGCTTGGCGATGGGGTAGCCGGTGGCCTTGGAGGCCAGGGCCGAGCTTCGGGAGACGCGGGGGTTCATCTCGATGACGACCATCTCGCCGGTCTTGGGGTGCGTGGCGAACTGGATGTTGGACCCGCCCGTGTCCACGCCGATCTCGCGGATGATGGCGATGGCCGCGTCGCGCATGGCCTGGTACTCGCGGTCGGTCAGGGTCTGGATCGGGGCCACGGTGATGGAGTCGCCCGTGTGGACGCCCATGGGATCGACGTTCTCGATCGAGCAGACGATGACCACGTTGTCCTTGGCGTCGCGCATGACCTCGAGTTCGAATTCCTTCCAGCCGATGATGCTCTCTTCGAGCATGATCTCGTGGATGAGGCTCAGGTCCAGGCCGTAGGCGGCGATGCGTTCCAGGTCCTCGCGGTTGTAGGCCACCCCGCCTCCCGCGCCGCCCAGGGTGAAGCTGGGCCGGACGATCAGGGGGAAGCCCAGTTCGTCGGCGATGCGGCGGCAGTCGTCCAGGGAGCGGGCGATGCCGCTGGCCGGCACGCGCAGGTTGATGTTCTGCATGGCCGCCCGGAAATGCTCCCGGTCCTCGGCCTTCTGAATGACCTCGGGCTTGGCCCCGATCATCTCCACGCCGAAGCGCTCCAAGACGCCCTGTTCGGCCACGGCGTAGGCGGTGTTCAGGCCGGTCTGGCCGCCCAGGGTGGGCAGGAGGGCGTCGGGCCGTTCGCGCTCGATGACCCGGGCCACCATCTCCGGGGTGATGGGTTCGACGTAGGTCGTGTCGGCCATTTCCGGGTCGGTCATGATGGTGGCCGGGTTCGAATTGATGAGGATGACCTGGTAGCCTTCGTCCCGGAGGGCCTTGCAGGCCTGGGTGCCGGAATAGTCGAACTCGCAGGCCTGGCCGATGACGATGGGTCCGGAGCCGATGAGGAGGATGCGCTTGATGTCGGTTCGTTTGGGCATAAAATTCAGATATCAGCTTCCCGAGTACGGAGCCTGCGAGAGGTGTAAGGGCACGGTCACGCCTGGGCGTGATGTCCCTACGTTGTAACGCGTTTCGTCGCCGATGCTTCCGTAGGGGCGAGGCATGCCTCGCCCATTTTCTCGCGCGGACTCGGCGTTTCCGGGCGACGCATGCGTCGCCCCTACAATCCTTCCGGTCGGCCTCATGTTCCCTTGAAAATATCGCCCGTCCATTTCCGGTCTCACTCCCCTTACCCTCGCATGAGATCGATGAACCGCTTGAAGAGATAGGCCGCGTCGTGGGGGCCGGGAGAGGCCTCGGGATGGTACTGCACGGAGAAGAACCGCCGCTTCTCGTCGCTGAGGCCCTCGAGGGTGTTGTCGTTCAAATTGACGTGGGTCAGCTTGACCGAGCTGCCGGCCAGGCTGTCCATGTCCACGCAGAAGCCGTGGTTCTGGCTGGTGATCTCGATCTTGCCCGTGGTCAGGTCCTTGACCGGCTGATTGGCCCCGCGATGGCCGAATTTGAGCTTGAAGGTCGAACCGCCCAGGGCCAGACCCACGAGCTGGTGACCCAGGCAGATACCGAAGACCGGCTTTTGGCCCAGCAGCCCCCGGATGTTTTCGTAGGCATAGGTCACGGCCGCCGGGTCGCCCGGCCCGTTGGACAGGAAAACGCCGTCCGGTTCGTAGGCCAGCACGTCGTCCGGCTTGGTGGACGCGGGCAGCACCAGGACCTCGGTCCCGGCCCGGGTCAGGGATCGCAGGATGTTATACTTGATGCCGTAATCCAGGGCCGCCACCTTGAAGCGGTGCCGGGTCCGCGCCCAGGTCTCGATGGCCTCCCGGCCCAGGCTCTTGTGGCCGCCGTGGGGGTCGTCCACCCAGACGTAGGGTTCGTCCGAGGTCACGCCGCCCACCAGGTCCAGGCCTTCCATGGAGGGCACGGCCTGGGCCCGTTTCACCAGGGAGGCCGCGTCCAGGTCCTGGGTGGACATGAAGGCCCGCATGGCGCCCTGGGTGCGGATATGCCGGGTAAGCGCCCGGGTGTCGATGCCGGTCAAGCCCAGCACGCCGGCCGAGGTCAGGTAATCGGCCAGGGAGCGCGTGGCCCGCCAGTTGCTCGGCGCGGGATGGTACTCCCGGACCACGAAGCCGGCCACTTGAATCCGATCGGACTCGACGTCCTCGTCGTTGACCCCGTAGTTGCCGATGTGGGGATAGGTCATGGCCACGATCTGCCCGGCGTAGGAGGGGTCGGTCAAGACCTCCTGGTAGCCGGTCATGGCCGTGTTAAAGACCATTTCGCCCGAGGCTTCGCCCGGCCCGGTGAAAGAACTCCCCTGAAAGACCTTGCCGTCCTCCAGGGCCAATATCGCCTTCATGGGTTCCAATCCGTTTTATCCTCTGCCCGCCTTGGCCCGAATAACTATAGCGGGTTCGCCGCGTTTGTCCAGGCCGAGAAAAGGGGGCAGGAGCTTTTTACAGATGTCCGACCACAAAATGGATGTAGGGGCGCGTTGCACGCGCCCAGGGCACGCGCGGCGTGCCCCTACAGTCCATCTCCATACGCGATATTGTATCCGCAAAAAGATCCCTGACCCCTTTTCCCCTCACCTGTCCAGACCCAGCAGTTCCAAGGCCATCTCGGCCATCCGCTCGGCCGCCTTGGGCCGCCGGCGAAGCGCCTCCCGGCCGGCCCGGCCCAGGCTCTGGGCCACGGCCGGGTCCCCAAGCAAGACGGCCAGCCGCCGGTACAGATCCCAGTCGTCCTCGACCATGATCCCGGCCCCGGTCTCTTCCAGCAGACCGATCGCCTCGGGAAAGTTGTTCATGTGCGGCCCGTACAGAACCGGCTTGGCCCAGGCCGCGGGTTCGAGCGGGTTCTGCCCGCCCAAGGAGACCAGGCTGCCTCCGCAGATGGCCGCTTCCCCCAGCCCGTACAGATAGAACAATTCCCCCATCACGTCCACCAGGATCACGTCCACGTCCCGGTCCCCCGATCGTATCGGGGCGGACCGCCGCCGAACCGAAAGCCCACTGTCCCGGATCAGGGCCGCGAGTTCCCCGGCCCGCTCCACGTGACGCGGCGCCAAAATGAGCGCCAGGTCCGGGAAATCGCGCCTCAGGCGCTGGAACACCTCCAGGATCATGGCCTCCTCGCCGGTCCGGGTCGAACCGGCCACCAGGATGCGCCGCTCCGGCCCCAACCCCATGTCCGCGCGGTAGCGCTCGGCCCGGGCCGGGTCCACCCGGTCGAGCAGCGCGTCGTACTTGGCGCTGCCCGCCACCGTGACTCGATCCGGGTCCGCGCCCAGGGCCACGATCCGGTCCCGGTACACGGCGTGGTTCATGGCCATCAGGTCGAAGCAATCCAGAGCCTCCCGGAAGAGAAAGCGGAAACGGCGGTAGATTCGGTACGACTCGGTCGAGATGCGGCCGTTGGCCAGCATGGTCCGAACCCCGCGCTTGCGGGCCGCTCGGAGCAGGTTGGGCCAGATTTCGGTCTCGATGACCACCAGGAGGTCCGGGGACAAACGCCGCATGGCCCGGGCCGGACCACCATAGGCGTCCCAGGGCAGGGCGGCCACGGTCGCCTCCGGACCCAGGGCTTCGCGCGCGGCCTGAAGCCCGGCCGGGGTGCCGACGGTCAGGAAAAAGGACAGGTCCGGGACCAGCCGGGCCATGGCCTTGATCAGCGTGGCCGCCACCTGGACCTCGCCGAAGCTGACCGCGTGCATCCAGACGCGGGCCGGGCCTCGGCCGCGGGGAACCGGGACCAGGCCCAGGCGTTCCCGGAAACGGCCGGACAGGCCTCCGGTCCGGGCGTCCAGGGCCAGGAGTCCGGGCGCCGCCAGGGAAAGAACCAGATTATAGACGAGATAGGCCGCGCTCACTCCGAGCTTTCCCTTATAAATAAAGAGTTGAAACTGATATATAGAGCCGCTGCCGGCAAGTCAAGGATTATCCAGGGTTACCCGCTTTCCTTGTCCTGGTTTACGCTCTTGACCGTAAGTCCTTCAGGCCCTATGATCTTTCATATCCCTTGCATGCAAGCGAGGAATCCAACCCGACCCATGGGGAACAGGAGGGACGAGATGAGCGACAAGGCACTGGTCATCATTTCCAGCGGCGATGTGGACAAGGCCTTGACCGGCCTGATGTGGGCCACGAACGCATTGCGCTTCGGCTGGATGGAAGACGTCAGAGTTATCTTTTTCGGACCCGCCCAGAAGCTGCTCCTGGAAGACGAACGCGTGGCCAAGTTCGCCGCCCAGATTCGCGAGGCGGAAGCGCCGGTGGCCTGCAAGTACATCTCGGACAAGGAAGGCAATTCCGAGCAGATCGAGGCCAAGGGCGTTCGGGTGGACTACGTGGGCCCGATCATCGCCAATTTGATCAAGGATGGGTACGCGCCCATGGTTTATTAAGACCGCTGCCAAACTTCGGCTTCCGGCCGAACTCGTTGTCGGGCTTCGGCTCGAAGTCCTCGAAATAGGAAGGCTATTCCTGCGGCTTCGATCCTCGCCCTCCTCGATTTCGTCTCGGCATCCTGTGTTGGGCAACGGTCTCGGACATTGGCTGAAAAAATAAGATGCGGGCCGGGTTGCGCGAAGCGTGACCCGGCCCGCCTGTTTTAGTTTTGGGGAGGGGGTTTGGGGGAACCCGTTTTAAAAAACGGGTTCCCCCAGGCTTTTCCCGCCTTTCGTCGGCTCACCCGGCGCGGGTGTGTTTGCGGACCCACTCGGGCATCCAGCGCAGGTCGTAGTAGTGGCCCATGGTGTAGTAGCAGGTGGAGGAGCACTCGGGCCGGCAGGTTTTTTTCACCTCGGCAAGTTCCTCGGGATCGAAGCGAGGCTCCCAGATACGGCCCCAGTCGTGGGGATAGTTCATCAGGTCGAAGCAGGGGGAGAGTGTGCCGTCGGGCCGGATAAAGGCGCCGTTGTGGCCGGCCCGGCAGTCCCAGTTGGGCATTCGGCCGCGGATGCGGGCCTTGAAGACTTCCAAGTGGGCGATGGAATTGACCATGCCCCACCCCTGCCGCTGCTTGGCGATGATCCAGTCCAGGAGCGCGTCCACCTCGTCGAACTGATCGGCCGTGATGAACAGGCCGCGGTCGTCCTTGTGCTTGTAGAAGTCCACCTGGGCCGCTTCCTGGGGGGCTTCGATCAAGTGGTAGTCGGTGCCGATGTGGTTCTGGTGGGCGATTTCGGTCAGCATGCGGACGTCGCGCAGGTTGGTGCGGCAGATGTTGATGTTGAAGAAGACGATGTAGCCGTAGTCGCTCTGTTTTTCGACCAGGTAGCGGAACTGGGGTTCGACGTTCATCAGGGCCTTGGGCAGGCCGCGGCGGGGGGCCACGCAATCCACGGCCAGGTTCACGGCGGCCACGCCGGCCCGGCCGATCTCGTCGATGAAGGGCGGGTCCATGAGGTAGCCGTTGGTGGGCAGATAGACGAAAAACCCCTTTTCGGCGGCGTAGCGGGTTATTTCCAGGATGAAATCCTTGCGCAGCAGCGGTTCGCCGCCCATGAGGGCCAGCACGCGGCAGCCGACCGAGGCCAACCAGTCCACCGCGCTCTTGGCCGTCTCCAGCGACATGCCCGGCTTGTCGTTGTCGTACTGGAAGCAGTAGTGGCAGTCGATGTTGCATTGCCACTCGGTGTACAAATAGCAGAGGACCGGCCGGAACCGGTCGGCCAGAACCCGGGAATAGAGATAAGGCACCACCCAGCACCGAACCGCCCGCGCCCCGTTGCTCGCCTTGTAACCCCATTTTCCGCTCATGGCTCCCTCCTGCTTCGGCGAAACCCGCGCCGCCGAACCTCCAGCCGCCTTCGGAAAAACCACGCCCCGGGCCGCGGTCTCAAACCGAGCCCGACCGATGGCATCCTTTCGTTTTTACAAGTAGTTCCATTTCAGCACACCTTGCCGCCCGGGTCAAGCCCGGCGCTTTGGGGGCGATTAACGAAAATCCTGGCCGTTCAAGCCCGGTCGTGGATGGGCGGCGAGCGGTGGGTGTACGTGTTGCGCGTCTTAGGATTCTAGAGGAATGCCTCTTCCTGTCGGGGAACGAATTTAAGCAGGAGCAGCAGGCCGGGGATGGCGATCAGGGCGCAGGCGGCGAAGAAAACGAACCAGCCCAAGTGCTTGGCCAGGAAGCCGGTCGGGGCCGAGGCCAGGACCCGGGGCACGCCCATGAGGCTGGAGAGCAGGGCGTACTGGGTGGCGGTGAATTTTTTGTTGGTCAGGCTGGCCATGTAGCCGACAAAGGCGGCCGTGCCCATGCCGCCGGTCACGTTCTCGAAGGCCACCACCCCGGCCAGGCCGGGCAGGCTGCGGCCGATCAGGGCCAGCAGGGCGAATCCGGCCGTGGACACCCCCTGCAGGATGCCGAAAAACCAGAGCGACCGGACGATGCCCAGGCGAAGCATCAGCACCCCGCCCAGAAGCCCGCCGCCGATGGTGGCCCAGAAACCGAAGATTTTGACCACGGCCCCGATCTCGGTCTTGGTGAACCCCAGGTCCAGGTAAAAGGGCAGGGTCATGGTGCTGGCCATGGTGTCCCCGATTTTGTAGAGGAGGACGAAGGCCAGAATCCAGATCGCGCCGTTTCGGCTGAAGTATTCGATGAACGGCTCGACCACCGCTTCCTTGAGGCTTTTCGGTGAACCGGCGGCTACGGCCGGTTCGGGCGTGGCCAGGGTGGTGGCCATGCCCGGAATCAGGCACAGGGCCAGGACCAGGTAAACCATGGAAAAGGGCATGTGGTCGGCCAGGATCAGGCCGCCGCCCGAGGCCAGGAGCATGCCCAGGCGGTAGCCGTTCACGTACAGGGACGACCCCAGGCCCAGTTCCCGGTCGGGGAGATCCTCCCGGCGGTAGGCGTCCACCACGATGTCCTGGCTGGCGCTGAAAAAGGTGACCAAGAGGGCCACGAAGGCCAGCAGCCAGGGCGTTCGCGCGGGGCTGGTCTGGCCCAGCCCGACGATGCTGAGAAGCAGCGCGGTCTGGGCCACGAGCAGCCAGCCACGCCGGCGGCCCAGAAAGGGCGGGGTGTAGCGGTCCAGGAGCGGCGCCCAGACGAACTTGAGCGAATAGGGCAGCCCGACCAGGGCCATCAGGCCGATCAGGGTCAGGTCGATGCCCTCTTCCTGCATCCAGGCCTGGAGCAGGGAGATGGTCAGCAGCAGGGGCAGGCCGCAGGAAAAGCCCATGAGAAAGGCCACGAGCATGCGGCGGCTCAGGATGCTGGGCGCGATGGCGGCGGACTCGGGGCGGGTCATGGGTGCCGGCCGGGCGACATGAGTTGGGGCTGGTTCTGGTGACACGGCGTCCAGCAAATGGAAGGATGAATGATGAGCGCCCGATGATGAAGACCAACGGCGCGTGGTCCGCCACTGAGGTCCCCGAAGGGGACCAAGGTGAATAGCCGTGGGTGAAACCCACGGACGCGTGTAGCAGAAGAATGCCCACGACCCCGAAGGGGTCGAACGACTTGTGGTCTTTGATTGAAAGCCGTCTGGTGCGCTATGGCCATCCCCTCCCGAACGCCTCAACGGAAAGCGTTACGCCCGGTTTGTACCCATGTTGTTCAACCCCTTTTCGGGGTTGAATGAGGAAAAGGAGGCCTTTGTCCTCCGGGGGTTGCACCCCCGGCTATTCAAATTCGATCCCTTCGGGATCGTGAGGCCCGGTCGGCGCGGATTTTAATCGCCCCATCGCCGCCTGGGAAGCGGGGTTGGAATCAGGTCTTCTTGAGCATCTCTCCGCCGAACTCGTAGGCCTTGAGATTCATGTCCAGCTTGTCCTCGGAAAGAAATTCGGCGATGACCTCTTTGAAGACCTCGGTGTCCATGGGCAGCGCGCCCGTGGCGGCCAAGGCGCCCAGCATGATGATGTTGCCGTAAATGGCGTTGCCCATCTTAAGGGCCTCGTCCGTGGCCGGGATGAACCAGGCCTCGCTGGTCAGTTCCTTGACCGAGGGGATGATCTCCTCGATGCTTGGGTACTTTTTCTCGCCGGCGATGACGTCCATGGGGTAGATGGGCCGGGTGTTGCTGAGCACCTTGACCGTGGAGTTGCCGTAGGAGGCCAGCAGCCGCACCGCTTCGGAAGGCTCCAGGGCCAGGATCAGGTCGGCCTGGCCCTTGGGAATCTGCGGACTCCAGTTGCCTTTCTCCGAGATGCGCATGTGGCTCATGACCGAACCGCCGCGCTGGGACGAGCCGAAGGTTTCGCCGATGGTCACGGACAGACCCTGCCGCACGAGCATGTTGCCCAGGACGCGGGAGGCCATGACGTTGCCCTGGCCGCCCACGCCGGTGATGATGAGATTGTAGGGGTCCTTGGTCAGTCGTGTCTGTCCCATGTCAGGCTACCTCCCGTTTGATGGCCTGCTGCGGGCAGATGTCCGCGCAGACCCCGCACCCGACGCAGATGACCTCGTCGATCCGGCTGACCCCCTTGGCTTCGTCCCAGATCAGGCCGGGGCAGCGGAAGATGCGCGTGCACAATCGGCCGCAGCCGCAATCTTCGCCCAGGCAGAGATTCTCGTCCACGTGCATCTTGAACTTCTGGCCGGACTTGCGCTGGGGGCTGAGGGCGCAGGCCTGCCGCAGGATGAGCACCTTGGCCCCTTCCCGGTATTCGAGCAGCTCGTTCAAGGCGGCCTGGGTTTCGGGCAGGTTGAAGGGGTCCCGCACTTCGACCCTGGCCCCCATGGACCGGCAGATTTCGGCGATGTCCAGGGCCGGCACCTCGTCGTGCATGGCGTTGACCGTCAGCCCCGGATGCGACTGGAAGCCGGTCATGGCCGTGCCGCTGTTGTCCAGCACGATCATGGTCAGATCGGCCTTGTGATGCACGGCGTTGACCAGGGCCGGGATGCCCGAGTGGAAGAAGGTCGAGTCGCCGCAGACGGCCACGATGGGTTGCTCCATGCCGAACTGCCGGAGCTTGGCGAAACCGCTGGCCACGCCGGTGCCCGAGCCCATGGAATGGACCGTCTTGATGGTGTTGAAGCCGGTGGGGCCGGCGGCCATGGTGTAGCAGCCGATGTCGCCGCAGACAAAGCCCTTGCGGGCGTCCAGCTCCAGGGCGTTGTGGATGGACCAGAACGAGGCCCGGTGCGGGCAGCCGGGGCAGAAGGTCAGCGCCCGGGCCGGCGCCTTGGTCGTGGCGAAGGCCCCGGTCTTCTTGGCGTACTCGGCCGGCATGCTTTCGTAGCCCAGGTCCAGGATGTCGGCCAGGGCCGAGAGCACGATGTCCGGGTTCAGTTCGCCCACCGAGGGAATGTGTTCGGACTTCTTGCCGTAGAAATTCTTGATACCGATCTCGCCGGCCATCTCCGCGGCCAGCACCTTCACGTTCTCCTCCATGAAGGGCGCCACTTCCTCGACCACCAGGATGTTGTCCGCGGACGCCATGTGTTTCTTGAGCAGGTTGGGCGGCAGGGGCCAGGTCGTGCCCAGCTTGAGGATGCCCACCCGGTCTTCCACGTCCAGGATGCGGGCGGCCTCCCGGGCGTACAGGTAGCAGGCGCTGCTGGTGATGATGAGCAGGGCCGGCTTTTCCGGGCCTTGGTAGGTGTTGAAGGGCGATTCCTCGAAGAGGGCCACCGCCTTTTTCAGCTTGTCCAGGACAAAGCGGTGCCGAAACCCGCCGGCCGCGATCATGCCGGTGTTGGGGTCGAGCGGGCTGCCCGAGTATTTGTATTCGGCCTTGGTCGAGACTTTGGGCAGCGGGCCGAAGCGGATATTGCCGCTGGCGTGGGACATGCGGGTGACGCTGCGCACCATGACCAGGTTGCGAATCTGCTCCGAAAGCTCGAAGGCCCACTTGGTCATGTCCTTGGCTTCCTGGAAGTCGCCCGGCTCCAGAAGCGGAATCTCGACCAGCTTGGCGAAGGCCCGCGCGTCGCCCTCGTTGACGCTGGACAGCGCACCGGGGTCCTCGCAGGCGATGAGCACCATGCCGCCCCGGGTGCCCGAAGTGGCCAGGTGCAGCAGAAAGTCCGAGGCCACGTTCACCCCGTTCTGCTTCATCACCGCCAGGGCCCGCAGCTCGGCGAAGGACGCGGCCGCGGCCACCTCCAGGGCCAGCTTCTCGTTCACCGACCACTCGACGTAGATGCCGGCCTGCTTGGCCGCCCGGGAGAGCTGCTCGATGATCTCGGAGGACGGCGTGCCCGGATACCCGGCGGCCACCTGGACCCCGGCCTCCAAAGCCCCGCGGGCAAAGGCCTCGTTGCCCATGGCCATGTATTCCATGCCTTCTTTTCCATCCATCAATGTCGCCATCGTCTTCCCCTTCTTTAACCCAGGATCGCCGCGACCGCTTCGGCCGTCATCCGCACCATGGCATGCCCCGCGTCCTCGGCGGTGTTCAGCCCGCCGGCTTCCTGGATGCGGGCCAGGGCGCGCTTTTTCTTATTGCCCGCAGCCCACTTGAGATGTTCGAGATTCTCGGCCGGCATGTTCTCGGTCACCAGATAGCCCGCCTTCTCGGCCGCGGCCGCGATCTCGGCCCCGCGCTCGGTCCGGATGACGAGCGTGTTCCGGTCGGCGCGGCCTTCGAGCACGCCCACGGACAGGTCGGAAAATTCGGCGGTCATGTCCAGGCAGTAGCCGCAGGTGTCGTTGGTCAGGGCCCGGATTTCATCCAGCGGCGTGGTGATCTTGCCGTTGTCCGTGTAGATTTCGAGCACCTCGGCCGGCGGCGGCGGAATATCGACCTTGCGCACCTTGGCGATGTCCACGCGCTCGGCCACGTATGCCTCGAAGGCCCGGTAGTCCAGGGACCAGGTGCAGAACAGGCCCACCAGGAGCGCGATCGGGTCGCGGAAATTTTCCTGGTTCAAGGGATTCTGGCGCAGCACGGCCGCGGCCATGGTCTGGCACGGCGTGGCCACCACGCCCAACTTTTCGCTGCCGGCCTTGACCGCCTCGTTCAGCGCGGCCAGCGTGGGCGCGGCCGTGTACTTGGAGGCGGCGCAAGCCAAAACCTCTTCGGCCGTGCGAGCCAGCGTGGGCACGGGCAGCAGCTCGTCCCGGTCGGTCAGCACCGCCGCGTCGATGATCCCCTGGCTCAGAGCGAAACACATGAGCGCCGAAACCGTGCCCCCGGCCTGGAACTGCCCGGACCCCACGGCCTGGCCGGCCCGGGCGATCCTAACCTCGCGGTAAGCGCCCAAGGGACCCGGGTCATAGGCCCGGCCGAACGTCCGCTCGGAGAGTTCCTCCAGGTCCACCTCCACCTTGGGGCAAAAAGCAAAGCAGCGCCCCTGTTCCACGGTGCAGGGGAAGAGGCTGGCCGTTCTGCCCTTGTAGGACTTGAAATACGGGCAAAGATTGATGCAGGCGCCACAGCCGATGCACAGGCCCTTGGCGATGACGTCTTCCTTCAGTTCGTTGGACCCGAAAATCCTCATCTGGACCCCCTCGATTTCCTCACGAATGTTCCAAGAAACGGCAGGCGGAAACGCCCGCCGCGCCCGCAATCCGGCTCGGCTAGGAAAGAACCGGGCCGCGCGGAAAGCTGGTTCAACCTATCGCAATTTTCCCTGGATTACAACCGCGAATCCGCCGGTTGGGATCAGATTCGGGGGAACCCGCGCGGGTCAAAAAGCGCAAGTCGGGGCACGGTATGCAGCGCCTCTACCAAGATTAGGCCACGCTTCCCTGCATTTTCCCGTAGGGGCGGGTTTGAAACCCGCCCGGCTGGTTAGGCTTGGGCACACCAGGGGAAAGAGACGGGCAGGGGCCGTTCATGACCGGCTCCTACCAACCACATCCCACTATCGAAAACGGGTCAGCGTTTTTTCAGGAGATCGAAAAGCAGGAGCGCCGCTCCGACGGTCACGGCGGCGTCGGCCAGGTTGAAGGCCGGCCAGTGCAACGACCCCAGGTGCAGGTCCACGAAATCGATGACCGCTCCCAGGCGAAAGCGGTCGATGGCGTTTCCGACGGCCCCGCCCAGCACCAAGGCCAAGGCCAGGTCCAAGAGGCGGTCCTGGGGATACTCGCGATGCAGGATGAAGAAAAGCACGGCCACGGCCGCCAGGCCGACCCCGGTCAGCAGAAACGGCGGGATCACGGAACCCGAGCCGCGCAGGAAACCGAAGGCCAGGCCGGTGTTCAACCCCAAGGACAGGTCGAAGAGACCGGGAATGACCTCGACGGCCCCGACCGGCCGCAGCCAATGCCACACGGCCAGCTTGATGAGCTGGTCGGCCAGGGCCAAGGCCCCGGCGCCGGCGAGCAGCAAGGGCCAGCGTTTCATGGCGTCATCCGGTCACGGCCTCGAAGCAGCGGTGGCAAAGGCCGGGATGGTCCGCGTGGTCGCCCACGCCCTCGGCATGCATCCAGCACCGCTCGCACTTGGCCGTTTCGGCGGGCGAGACCTGGATGGCCGCGAGTCCGGCCAAATCCGAAGCCACGGCCTCGGCCGGGGCCGCGCCGGTCGAAAGGTCCATCCGGCTGACGATGAGGATGTCGCGGAGTTCGTTCTGGTACGGGGCCAGGAAAGCGGCGGTCTCGTCGTCCACGTAGAGCGTGACCGCGGCGTCCAGGGGATGGCCCACCCGCTTCTCCTTGCGGGCCTCTTCCAGGGCCTTGAGCGCCCGGCCGCGAACCTCTATGAGCCGCGACCACCGCTCGGCCAGATCGTCGTCGATCAGAGCCGGGTCCGGCTGGGGCAGGTCGGCCAGGTGCACGCTTTCGGGTTTGCCCTGGAAGGCGGGCAGATGGTCCCAGATTTCCTCGGCCGTGAACGACAGGATGGGGGCCATGATGCGGGCCAGGCTGGAGAGCACCTGGAACATGGTCGTCTGCGCGGCCCGGCGCGCCTCGGACGCGGCCGGCGAGGTATAGAGCCGGTCCTTGAGCACGTCGTGGTAAAAGGCGGACAGGTCCACGGTGCAGAAGTTGTTCAAGGCGTGGTAGATGGCGAAGAACTCGTATTCCTCGTAGGCCGTCCAGGATCGGGCGACCAGGGCCTGGAGCCGATGCAGGGTCAGCCGGTCGAGTTCGGGCAGCCGGTCCAGGGCCACGCTGTCCTTGTCCGGGTCGAAGTCGGAGATATTGCCCAGGATGAACCGACAGGTGTTGCGGATGTTGAAATAGGCCTTGGCCAGCATGCCCAGGATTTCGTCCGAGATGCGGATGTCCTCCTGGTAGTTCTCGGAGGCGACCCACAGCCGGATCAGGTCCGCGCCGTATTGCTCGACGTAAGACTCGGCCATGTCGCCCTTGGACTTGGACAGCTTGCGGCCGTCGCCTTCCACCACGTAGCCGTGGGTCAGGACCGCGCGGTAGGGCGGCCGGGAGCGCGTGCCCACCGAGGCCAGCAGGCTGGAATTGAACCAGCCCCGGTGCTGGTCGCTGCCTTCCAGATACACATCGGCCAGGTCCGGCAGATAGTCCCGGGCTTCGAGCGTGCCCACGTAGCTCACGCCCGAGTCGAACCAGACGTCCAGGATGTCCGTCTCCTTGGTGAAGACGGTCCCCTGACACTTGGGGCAGGTCTGACCCGGCGGCAGAAATTCCTCCACCGGCCGGTCGAACCAGGCGTCCGCCCCCTCGGCCTCGAACAGGTTGGTAACCCGTTCCATGATCTCGGGCGTGAGCAGCCACTCCCCGCACCCCTCACAATAGACCACGGTGATGGGCACGCCCCAGGAGCGCTGCCGGCTGATGCACCAGTCCGGCCGGTTTTCGATCATGAGATGAATGCGGTCCCGGCCCCATTTGGGAATCCAGCGCACCTGGTCGATGGCCTGAAGCGCCTTGGCCCGAAGGTCGTTTTTCTCCATGGAGATGAACCACTGCGGGGTGGAACGGAAGATGATGGGCTGCTTGCACCGCCAGCAGTGGGGGTACTGGTGGGCGACCTCCTGCTCGTGCATCAAGGCCCCGGCCTCGGTCAGCTTGGCGTTGACCGCCTCGTTGGCCTCGAAGACGAACTGCCCGGCGAAGAATTCCACGTCCGGGGTGAAGCGGCCGTCGTCGTCCACGGGCGAATAGGGTTCGAGGCCGTACACCAGGCCGATGTCATAGTCCTCCCGGCCGTGACCCGGCGCGGTGTGGACGGCGCCCGTGCCTTGCTCCAAGGTGACGTGCGGGCCGAGGATGACCACCGACTCCCGGTCGTAGAGCGGGTGCTTGCACTTGAGGCCTTCCAGCTTCTTGGGGTCGAGCGAGGCCGCGACCTGGTAGTCGTTTAAACCCAGGTTGAGCATGACGTCCACCATGAGCCCCTTGGCCACGATATAGACCTCGCCCCCCGCCTTGACGGCCACGTATTCGAGTTCCTCGTTCAGGGCGATGGCCAGGTTGGCCGGGATGGTCCAGGGCGTGGTGGTCCAGATGATGAAAGAAACCTTTTCACCGCTAAGCGCCGGGGCCACCTTTTCCGGCGGGTCGATCAGCGGGAAGCGGACGTAGATCGAGGGCGAATGGTGGTCGCCGTACTCGACCTCGGCCTCGGCCAGGGCCGTGCGGCAGTGGGCGCACCAGTAGATGGGCTTCTGGCTCTTGTACACGCCGCCGGACAGGGCGAATTTGCCGAACTCCCGGGCGATCGTGGCCTCGTAGCCCGGGGTCATGGTCAGGTAGGGATCGAACCATTCCCCCAGCACGCCCAGGCGCATGAATTCACTGCGCTGAATGCCCACGAACTTTTCGGCGTAATCCCGGCAGATGCGGCGCATCTCCACCTGGGAGATCTCGGCCTTGCGGGACCCCAGTTCGAGGTCCACCTGGTGTTCGATGGGCAGGCCGTGGCAGTCCCAACCCGGCACGTAGGGGCTGTCAAAACCCATCATCTCATGGGACTTGACCACCATGTCCTTGAGAATTTTATTCAGGGCCGTGCCCAGGTGGACGTGGCCGTTGGCGTAGGGCGGGCCGTCGTGCAGCACGAACTGCTTCCGTCCCCGGCTGCGCTCCCGGATTTTTTCGTACAGCTTCATCTCCCGCCAGCGGGCCAGCATGTCCGGCTCCCGCTTGGGCAGGTTCGCCTTCATGGGAAATGCAGTCCGGGGCAGATTCAACGTCCCCTTGTAATCCATAGCCACCTCAGCCACCTCCAACCCCGCTACTGGGTTCAAGCAGGTTATAGCAAAATCCGGCCCCAAGCTGTCAAGGTTTTCAATTCCTGGGAAATGTCTTTAAAAAGGGCACCTGATTTTTTCACCGACGCCCAAGCCCCTTCCGTCATTCCCGCGAAAGCGGGAATGACGTTTGCGTAGCCATATTTCCTTCGGAAACCGCCGCTCACCCCTTTGCATGCCCACGCGAGTGCCTCAGCCCTTCTTTCCGCCTTCATCATTCAAGATTTTTTGGGAGGAGGGCCTCCCGTTGGAGCAGGAGGCCCTCCTCAGTCGCCGGCCTTTGTTCAGCCGGGCCGATCCGACCGGTCGGGGTAGGGTGCTTCCCCGGGGTCGGGGTTCCGAACGCCCTGGTTGGGGCGCCGCGGAAACTGACATAAAAAAACCCCGCCTTGAGGGCGGGGCCGGTTTCACGTCGCTTGATAAGCTCGGCTACAAACCTCCCCGCCCTTCGGAGAGAATAACGACCCCGATAATGACGAGAAGGAGTATGCCCAGCCGTGTCTTCATCGCTTCACCTGTTCAAGGTGCTTACCACGCCTTCGGCCGTCTGTCAACCCCGGCCTAATAGGTGCCGGTCAGCACCAGGGTATAGACGTTGCGGCGGTAATCGAAGGGGTCGGCCCCGCCGATCAACATGGCCTCGTTGGACCGGTTCTCGGTGTGGGTCCACAGGAACATGAGCTGCAGGTGCTTGTGCAGATCGGCCGTGATCCGGAGCGTGGTGTTCCACACGTAGTCCCGGCGGTTCTCAAGCGGATAAAGGGTCTCGTCCTGCTGATAGACGAACCAGCCGTAACCCGTCTGCAAGTCGGCCGTGACGCGGTGGAAAGGCGGGGAGGTCACGCCGACCAGGACCTGATACAAGGAATAGTCGTTGGCCTCGTCGCCCCGCTGGTCGTCGTATTCGGTGCTCAGGCCGCCGCGCACGGTCAGACGCTTTCTGTCCGGGAGCACGAAGTCGTGGTAGTAGTTGGCCGTGCCCGAATAATGATAGGTGTTGGGCGTGGGGTCCAGGTAGTCCCGGTACTGCACGCCGCCGTAAAAGTCCAGCCGGTCGGTGGGGGTGATGATGTAGGCGATGCGGGGGAAGAGACCCCGGGCGTCCAGCTTGTCTTCGCCGCCGGCCAGGTAATGGCTGACCTCGGCCTCCAGCCGGAAGTACCAGGGATGGCGGTTCAGCGAGCCGTAAACCGCGGCCAGGTGCCCGACCAGGTTGTTGTCGGTGAGCGTGTCGTAGTATTGCCCGACGAAGTTGTAGGAGAGTCCGACCTCGTACTCGCGCCGATTGATGACCTTGAAGACGCCCCTCAGGCTGACGCCCCAGCTCCAGTCGCCTTTGTCCTGGGTCGAACCCGGCGGCATCAGAGCGGCCTCTTCCAGCGGCTGGGTGGCCACGTTGTCATCGTATTTCGCGGTCAGGCTGAGGGTGATCCACAGAGGCTTGCGCGCGCGCTCCTCGGCCTCGATGTTTTTCAGGAAGTCCTGGCAGTTCTTGAGCAGGCCGGCGTCCGGGGTGAGTTCCATGGCCTGGGCCAGACGGCGTTTCGCCCCGGCGAAATCGTTCTGCTTGTAGCTGACCAGAGCCAGGTGGTAATAGGCGAAGGCCGTCAGCTTGGGGTCGATCTTGATGACGTGATTGAAATCGGCCTCGGCCCGGGCATAGTCCCCCTTGTTCAGATAGACGATGCCGCGGGAGAGATACAGGTCCAGCCGTTCGGGAAAGGCGGCCAGGGCCCGTTCGTAGGCGATCAGGGCCTGGTCATACTTTTCCGTGGCGTTGTAAATGTTGGCCACTTCGATCAGGGCGGCCTTGTTTTTCTCGGACACCTGTTCCAGGACCTGCAAGGCCTTTTCGGGCTGCTTGAGCTTGAACAGAATCAGGCCGCGCAGGTACTCGATATCCGCGTCGCCGGGCGCCAGGGCTGCGGCCTTGTCCGCGAAGCTCAGGGCGTCTTGGTAGTTCTCGGTCTCGAATTCGAAGCGGGCGCGCTCCAGAAGCTTGTCGGCTTCCGGGCTTAAAGCGGCCGCCCCGAAGTGCGTCAGCAGGGTCAAGCTCAGCACAATGGCCGCGATCAGGAATTTGTGATGATTCCGCATCTGTGATCCGCTCCCTGTCTCAGGCGCAGGTGGCCCGCGAACACGATGTTATCTTGTTGAAATCTATGCTGCAAATTAGTCGAGACAGTGGTTGAAGTCAAGAAAAAACGGCCAAACGCCGATTCGATCCGGCCCATCGGCCGGTTCAAATCGCGTCGATTTCGGCCAGGAGCCGCGCCGCCGCCGCCCCCTTCACCCAGCGCGCGGCCTCGGCGTCCAGGCCGGAGGCTTCGATTTCTCGGAAGTAGCGTCTCGGTTCGATGAGCGGATAATCGCTGCCGAACAGGACCTTCTCCGGTCCGAAGACCCGGCAGGCCACGGGGTAGATGTCGGGCCGGTAAAGAAAGGGGGAGGCCGCCGTGTCCACATAGACGTGGGTCAGGGCGGCCGGAACTTCCCTTTTAAGGAGGTTGTAGAAGAACAGGCCGCCGCCCCAATGGGCCAGTACCAGCTTGACCTCGGCCAAAGCCAGGACCAAGTCGTAGATCATGGCCAAGGTCAAGGGCGCCTTGCCCGGATACCGATGCCCGATGGGTTCGTTGACGTGGACCAGCATCAGCCGGTTGCGCTCGCGGCAGAGCCTGCCCAGGGCGGCCATCCGGTCCACGGCTTCCGGGCCGAAGCCCTGGCCGTAGAGGGCCAGTTCGCCCAGGCCCCAAAGCCCGGCGTCCAGGGCGCGGGCGGCCTCCCGGGGCGCCCAATCCGCCAGCGGGTTCAGGCAGGCCAGGCCGACCAGTCGGCCGGGGTAGCGTTCCTGGGCCTTGAGCAGGTACTCGTTGCCCGCCCGGGCGCGTGCCTCGTCCGACCAGGGAAAGCCGAAAGCCACGGCCTTGTCCACGCCGGCGCGGTCCATGGCCGCCACCAGTTCGGCGGCGCCGACCAGACGCGCGTTTTCGTCCCTGTAAATCCCGGCGAAATCGGGTTCGTCCCGGCAATAGTCGGCCCGGTCCCGCCGCACCTCCGGGGAAAAGACATGGGTGTGGAAATCGACGATCATGGGTTTCCGAACAAGTCCCTGTGGGACGGGCAGCCGGGCAGGCCCGTGGCCTCTCTAGCCGCGTTGGCGATGGCCTCGGCCAGCATCTCCGCGCCCAGGGCGCCCACGACCGTCTCCTCGATGGCCGGGCCGTGACCCGTGGCCATGACAAAGACCATGTCCCCGTCGTGCAGCGTGCTGGCCGGCCGCAGGGATCGGGCGAACCCGGCCGAGGCCATGCGGGCCACGCGGCCGGCCTGGATTTTGGTCAGTTTGGCGTCGGTCACGACCACGCCCAGGACCGTGTTTTCGATCAGGGGCGCGGGTTCGGCCAGGGCCCGGCGAAGAACGCTCAGAGCGCCGGTGATGGCCTTGCCGTCCGGGCTGCGCACGCCGGCCAGAATCTCGCCGGTGTGCGGGTCCACCACGTCCCCCACCGGGTTGGCCACGGCCAGGGCCGCGACCTTGATCCGACCCGCGTCCAGACCGGCCGTGCCTTGGCCGGTCTTCATGGCCCGGTCGATCCCGGCCAGCTTGCCGGCCGTGGCCCCGGTCCCGGCCCCGACCGAGCCCTGGGGCACCGGTCCGGGCTTGGCGCTACGCGCGGCCTCGTAGCCCATGTGCTCGTCGGGCAGGCGGAAGGTCTTGTTGAAAAAAAGATCGTAGATGACCGCGCTGGGCACCAGGGGCACGCGGCCGCAGGAGGTGACCAGGCCGTACCCGTTCTCGAACAGCCAGCGCATCACGCCGCTGGCCGCGGCCAGACCGTAGGCGCTGCCGCCGGACAGCAGCACCCCGTGGATCATCTCGGTCCGGGTCAACGGGTCGAACAGGTTGGTCTCGCGGCTGCCCGGCGCCATGCCCCGCAGCTCCATGCCGGCCGCCGCGCCTTCGGGACAGAGCACCGCCGTGCACCCGGTGTGGTGGGTCTCGTCCGTGACCACTCCGACGAGAATGCCCGGGATGTCCGTCAGGGTCAGTCCTTCATCCAGCATGGCGGCTCCTGATGCTCATTGATCTGGGGGTAGGGGCGGCCCCCCGTGGCCGCCCGCGGCACGGGCAGGCATCACGCCAGGGCGCGACCCCTAGCTTCTCATCATTTCTCTTCCGCGGCCTCGGCCTCACCGGCCTCGGACCCCCGGCGGACATACTCGATGTCGATCTGACCCGGAGGCGCGGCCGGGTTGCCTTCCAGGTAAATCTCCAGGTTGAAGCGTTCCTCGATTTCCAAGAGGTCGCCGCGCTTCTGGTTGAGCAGATAATCGGTCACGGCCGGGTGAAGCCGCCCCACGGCCCGCTCGATCACGCCCTTGGAGGCCCGCTGGATGATGTTCCGGAGCACGGCCAGGCCCGTGGCCTCGGCGGACCGGACCACGCCCTTACCGCCGCAGGCCTGACAGGTGCGGAAGGTGCCGAATTCAATGGGCATGCCCAGCCGCTGCCGGGACATCTCCAGCAGTCCGAACTTGGAGATGCGGCCGAGGTCGATCTTGGCCCGGTCCTTCTTGGTCTCGGCCTTGAGCGTCTTTTCGACCTCCCGGTTGTGCTCTTTGCCGCGCATGTCGATGAAATCGATGACGATCAAGCCGCCCAGGTCCCGGAGTCTGAGCTGCCGGGAGGTTTCCTCGGCCGCCTCGGTGTTCGTCCGAAAGGCCGTGTCCTCCATGGAGGACCCGCGCGTGCCCCGTCCGGAGTTGACGTCGATGGCCACCAAGGCCTCGGTCTGGTTGATGACGATCGAGCCGCCGGACTTGAGCCGGACCTCGCTTTCGAAGATGGTCTGAATCTGCTCTTCGATCTGGTGCCGGGAGAAGATGGGGCGTTTTTCCTTGAAGCGCTTGACCCGGTTCTGATAGCGGGGTGAAACGACCTTCATGTAGTCGAGCGCCTTGTCGAAGACCTCTTCGTCGTCGATCAGAATTTCCTGGATTTCGGGCGTGAAATGGTCCCGGATGGTGCGGATGGCCAGGTCCTGCTCCTTGTACACCAGGCTGGGCGTGGGCAGGTCGGGCACGGTCTTGCGGATGCCCTCCCACAGCCTCAGATGGTGGCTCAAGTCCCGGGTGATGTCCTTCTTGTTCCGGCCGGAGGCCGCGGTGCGCACGATGATGCCGAACTCTTCCAGGTTGGGCACCTCGCCTATGGCGGCCTTGAGCCGCTGGCGCTCGGCCTCGTCCTCGATCTTGCGGGAGACCCCCACGCTGGGCCGGCCCGGGGAGATGACCGCGTACTGGCCGGCGATGGAGACGTAAGTCGTGAGCGCCGGACCCTTGGTGCCCGCACCTTCCTTGGTGACCTGGACCAGCACGGGCTGGCCCTTGGACAGCACGTCCTGGATGTCGGGCAGCCGGGACTCCGACCATTCCTTTTGGTAGTATTCGGGGTGCACGTCGTTGATCTGCAGGAAGCCGTTGCGTTCTAGGCCGCAGTCCACGAAGGCCGCCTGGAGACTCGGTTCGATATTGAGAATGACGCCCTTGTAAATGTTCCCCCGGATCTGTTCCTTGGTCGAACTGTCGGTGTAATACTCCTCCAACCGACCGTCTTCCACGATGGCGATCCGGTATTCCTCCTGGTCGGAGGCGTTGATCATCATTTTTTTCACGTAGTTTTCAAAGCTCCTTTTTGCTCGCGCCGCTGCCGATACTGGTGGACCTGGTACATGAAGGCTTCCATCCGGGCCAGGGTGTTGGTGTCCTCCTGGCCGTCGCAGGCGATGTTCAGAACCGGCATGTTGTCATGGCGTTCGCGGAAACGTTTGAGCAGGGATTCGACGATGTTGCCGGGCATGCAGGTGAAGGGGATGATGTTGACCATGCCGCAGGCGCCTTTCATGGCGAAGTCCTCGGATTTACCCATGGAAAGGATGGTCTCGCCCTGGAAGGTGCGGTGGACGTAGGGGCTGGCCATATTGAAGGTTTCCACGGTCGTGGGTTCGTGGAAGTTCCGGAGCGTGCCGTGGTAAATCTCTTCGATCTGGTGCATCTGACGGGCCTGGAAATAGTTGACCAACTTCTTGGTGAAATGGTCTTTCCAGCGCCGCTGCATCCAGGAGACGTCCATGGAGTCCTGGTTCACGTACAGAATCCATTCGGCCACGGTGGGCATCCAGGGTTCGCCGCCGAACCGTTCGATGTTGCGGATGGCGTTCTCGTTGGAAAAATCGTTGTTGCGGGTGTAAATCTCGCCCACGACGCCGACCACGGGCTTGGAGCCGGGATTCTTGAGCCGGACCAGCTCCTGCCGGGCACGGCAGCGCTTCAGACAATCGACCATGTCCCCCCGCCTCCGGGTGGTGGTCAGAATGTCTTCCAGGCATTCCTGGTAGGCCGCGTCCGTCTGGCCAGGGTTCACTTCATAGCAGCGGGTTTCCAGCCGTTTCTTGATGATCAGGTCGATGGCCACCACGGCCGACCAGGCGAGGCGGCGGAAGTCCTTGCCACCCATGGCGTCGAGTTCCTGGTAGAAGGAGTCGCCCTGGTCCGGGGCGATGATGGGCACCTGGGGGAAGCCCTGTTCGTCCAGAGCCAGGCGCTGGAAGCGGTGGTACTGGCCGAAGCGGCAGGGTCCGTTGCTGGCGGCCATCATGAAGGCCATGCGGTCCGGGTCGAAGTCCGGGCGCTGGACGATGCGCATCATGTCGCCGGTGGTCAGGATGCAGGGGTAGCACTCCTTGCCCGAGGTGAAGCGCCGGCCCAGGGCCAGGCTCTCGGCGTCCGAGGCGGGCATGACCTCGGCCTCGATGCCCACGGCGGCAAAGGCGGCTTCGATGGCGTGGGCCTGGTCGGTCATGTTGGGGATGAAGATTTTGCGGTCCTTCATTTGGGCCACGTCCCGGCCGCGGAAGGTGAGCAGGCTCTGGCTCTCCTCGGGCACGGTCACGTTCTTCAGGCTGTCGAGAAAGGCCTCCAGCCGGGTGACGGCGCCCACGTCCGAGCTGTGCTCGTCGATCTCGATTTCCAGGAAGGGCTTGCCCCGCATGGTGTCGCCGAAGAAATGCAGGATGAAGGAATCCGGGCCGCAGCCGAAGTTGGTGATGTAGATGCCGTAGAGCCTCGGATTGCGGCGGATGATCTCGGCCGCGGCCAGCATCTTCTGACCGTAGCGCCAGTACTGGTAATTGGCCTCCTCGTGGTACTGGGGGTCGTGGAGGGGCAGGAAGTCCATGGGGATGCCCACCACGCCCAGGTCTCGAAGCTTGCTGGACAGGTTCAGGTTCAGGCCCGGGTCCATGCCGTTGTAGGGCCGCGTGACCACGACCATGCCCAGCCAGTCCTTTTCCTCCAGAAGCTCCAAAACCTCCTGGCCCCGCTTCTGCAACTTCTGGAAGAAATTCTCCTGGGCCTCCCGCGCCCGGCTGAGGGCCTTCTTGGCCTCGTTCGCGCCCACGCCCAGCTTGCGGGCGATGTCCACCATGTTGTCGGTCAGCACCCGCTCGCCCTCGGCGAAATAAACCGGCCCGGTGATCAGCTCCACGCCCTCGGCCTCGAAGTCGATGGCCGCCGGGCTGGTGTAGGGCAGGGTCTGGGAGTAGGGGCAAATCTTGGAGTACTCGGCATCCTGGCCCTTCTTCTCCATGTTAATCACGCTGGGCACGAAAATGCGCTTCACGCCCTTGGACATGAGGTCCAGGATGTGGCCGTAGGAGACCTTGGTCGGGAAGCACGGCTCGTTGACCACGGCCTCGACCCCTTTGTGGATGAGCCGCTTGTTGGATTTTTCCGAAAGCACGACCTCGAAGCCCAGGGAGGTTAAAAAGGTTTTAAAGAAGGGCATGAGTTCGTGCATGATCATGACCCGGGGCACCCCCAGCACCCCGCGCGTCGGTGGTTTGTCCGGGACGGCCTCGGGCGGGTTGAAAAGCATCTCGGTCCGCTCCTCGAACAGGTCCGGGATGCCGCTCTCGGCGGCCTGCTTTTTCTTGATGTCGTACTTTTCGCAACGGGAGCCGTAGAAGAGCGGTGTCTCGCCCTCGATGGTCACCTTGCGGATTTCGCAGGCGTTGGCGCAGCCGTTGCACTCGAAGGAGTCGATGGTGTACTGCCGCTCGGACAGGTCAAAACCCTTGAAGCGGCTTTCGTCCCAGGTCCTCTCCCGCATGGCCAGGATGGCCGAACCGATGGCCCCGGTCACGTCGGCGTGGTCGGGCACGGTGATTTTCTTGCCGGTCACCGCCTCGAAGGCGGCCACGATGCCCTGGTTGAAGGCGGTGGCGCCCTGGTAGAAGATGCGGTCGCCCACCCGGCGGTTTTCGACCACCTTGTTCAGGTAATTGGTCACGATGGAATAGGACAGGCCGGCCACCAGGTCCGGGGTTTCGGCCCCCTGCTGCTGGTGGTGGACCAGGTCGGATTCCATGAAAACGGTGCAGCGTTCGCCAAGCTGCACCGGGTTCTTGGCCGACAGGGCCAGACTCCCGAACTCGCCCTTGATGCTGATGTTCAGCTTTTCGGCCTGTTCCTCCAGGAACGAGCCGGTGCCGGCGGCGCAGGCCTTGTTCATCATGAAATCCACGATGGCCCCGCCTTCCAGGCTGATGAACTTGGAGTCCTGGCCGCCGATCTCGAAGATGGTGTCCACCTCGGGATCGATGGCCGCCGCTGCCGTGGCCTGGGCCGTGATCTCGTTGCGGACCACGTCGGCGCCGATGAAGTCGCCGGTCAGGTAGCGGCCCGAGCCGGTGGTGCAGGCCCCCACCACGTGGACCTTGTCGCCCACCCGGTCGCCCACGGCCTTGAGCCCCATCTTGATGGCCTCCAGGGGACGGCCGGCGGTCATGAGGTATTCCCGGTCGATGACGTTCTGGTCCTCGTCGATGAGGACCACGTTGGTGCTGATGGAGCCCACGTCCACGCCGAGATAGACGTCGATTTTCTTGCCCTTGGGCAGATCGTCGAGGCTGCGGTACTCGGTCTTGGGCGTGCTGTCGGCCTTGACCAGGGGACTCAGCCGGCTGGGTTCGGGTCGTTCGTAGGCCACGTACTGGTGGAGACGCTCCAGACCGCCCCAGCCCCGGGCGACCTTGGGATTCTCGGCCAGACGGTCCATGGTGGACAGGGCCGCGCCGATGGCCCCCATGGAGTAGAAGTGTTCGGGGATGATCAGCTCGCCCTCGCCCAGGTCCATGACCTCGACCAGGGCCCGGCGGACGCCCTCGTTGGCCGCGACCCCGCCTTGAAAGCTGACCGGCGGGAGCATGCGTTTGCCCTTGGCCAGGTTGCTGCGCAGGTTGCGGATCAGGGCGTAGCACAGGCCGGCGATGATCTCGAAGTCGGGCGTGGCGCCCTGCTGGAGGTGAATCATGTCCGTCTTGGCGAAGACGGAGCACCGTCCGGCCAGGCGGGGCGGGGTGGTCGAACGCAGGGCCTCCTGGCCGAACTCCTCGATGGTGTAACCCAGGCGGGAGGCCTGTTGGTCCAGGAAGGAGCCGGTGCCGGCGGCGCACATCGAGTTCATGGCGAAATCGGCGATGGTCAGCCGCCCGCCGTCCTCGGACGCGGCCAGGATCAGGGTCGAATCCTCGCCGCCCATGTCGATGATGGTCCGCGCCTGAGGCGCGAAATGTCCCGTGGCCCGCGTTTGGGCGATGATTTCGTTGATAAAGACCCCGTCGATCAAACCGGCCAGGGTTTTTCCCCCGGAACCCGTGGTCGAAACCGTGGCGATTTGGTCGGGATCGTACTTGTCCAATAGTTCGCCCAGCACGCGCAGGGCCGTATCGTAAGGTCGCCCGTGGGTCCGGGCGTAGTCTTCAAAAACCAGATTTTGGTTGTCGTCCAACAGGACCGTGTTCAAACTAATGGACCCAACGTCCAGACCCAAGTGGTAGCGGTCGCTCATGAAACTGCTGCCTCCCCCATCCAATTAAGGAAGGGTTTCATGCCGGGCCGGATTCCTCCCGACCCGCCGTCGGCTCCCGATCGGGCCGGAGCGCGGCGCCATCCCCTTCCTGCAACGAATTCAATTTTATGCATTTCCCTTGGACTGTCAACACTGGTCTTGCTCATCGGTCCGGGGATCGAGGTTCGAAGGCGGCTTCCGGCCTGCGCCGCCAGGCCGGATCGCAATCTCCTGCCTTCGGGTTGCAACGGCCCGAAACGGTCTTAAATTATGAGCAGGAAAGGGATGAAGAGCCGGCAGGAAGGCGGCAAGCGGTTTCAGGGAATCCATCGAATCTCAAGGTTCCATGATTAAAAAAAGGGTTTTCGCCTGACCGTTCCGCTAACGCTCTTCATCCCGATCTAGCCGCCGAAAGCAGAAATCGGCGGCTTTTTTGGGGCCGGTTTTTTTTCACCGGCTGCTTCCGCCCAGGCGGATCATTCTGGATGACGAGGTTGCGCGGATCAGAGTGAATTGTTATGATCTCCTTCGGCCTCGGGATGGAAAGCCCTCGGAATTGGACGACACCTCCCGAATCGGGCCTCGGAATCGAAAGGAGATTTAGGGCATGAAGGTTTTGGCGTTCAACACCAGTCCTCGCAAGGACGGCAACACCTCGAACATCGTCCGGGCCATGCTGGCCGGCGCGAAGGCAGCGGGCGCGGAAGTAACCGAGGTGCGCATTCACGATATCCAGATGAAGGGCTGCATGGGCTGCCTGTCCTGTCGGACCAAGCCCGGCCATTGCGCCCAGAAAGACGAACTGACCCCGTATCTGGACGCGATCCACGAGGCGGACGCGGTCATTTTCGGAACCCCGATCTACATGTTTCGGGTCTCGGGCCAGATGAAGCTTTTGGTGGACCGGATGTATTCCCTATACGAGAGCAAACCCGAAGGCCGCGGCTACAACAGCATGGTCGCCCCGGGCAAATCCTACGCGCTCGTCGTCTCCCAGGGCGCGGCCGACCCCGCTCAGTACGATCGCTCGATCCGCTGGCTGGCCGGCATGACCGGCTCCGGGCTGGGCATGACCGAGGTGGGCCGGATCGTGCACACGGGCAGCCACGACGGGCCGGCCAAGGAAAACGCGGACCTTCTGGAACAGGCCCGCCGGCTCGGCCGGAAACTGGCCGGGGCCGCCTAAGCGAACCGGCGTTCGCCGCGGTCCGAAAAGGAAATTTTTCGACCGACGAACGGCGATCAAAAAGCATTTAAACGGCAGGTCCCTTGCCGGGAGCCGGCCCATGCGGCCGGCGACCGGGCCGGTGAAGGGTTTTGCCGGCGGGAACCGGCGGCATAACGCGGTGCGAGGCCTGGTCCTGGACACCGTCGGACCCTAAAAGGAGCAGCGTATGAGCATGACCATTGCCTTGGCCGGAAAAGGCGGCACGGGCAAAACCACGGTGGCCGGGCTGGTCATCAAGTACCTGGTGAGCCGGGGGTTGGGGCCGGTGCTGGCCGTGGACGCGGACGCCAACGCCAACCTGAACGAGGTGCTGGGCGTCGAATTGCACGGCACCCTGGGCGACGCCCGGGAGGAGATGAAAAAGGGTGGCCAGCCGGGCATGACCAAAGACATTTTCATGGACTTGAAGGTCAACCAGGCTTTGGTCGAGGCCGAGGGGTTCGACCTGATCGTCATGGGTCGCCCGGAAGGGCCGGGGTGTTATTGCGCGGCCAACAACCTGTTGACCAACGTGGTGGACAAACTCATCGAAAACTACAATGTCATGGTGGTTGACAACGAGGCCGGCATGGAGCACCTTTCCCGGCTCATCACCAAGCAGATCGATGTCCTGTACGTGGTGTCCGACCCCAGCCGTCGGGGATTGACCGCGGCCCGCCGAATCTGGGACCTGGTGGACGATCTGCACATCCATGTGGCCAAGAAGTACCTGATCCTCAATCAGCTCCAGGGGGAGCTTGGCCCGGACCTGAAGGCCTTCATCGACGAACAGGGCCTGAACCTGGCCGGCGTGATTCAAGAGGACGCCGAAATTTACGACATGGACCAAGCCGGCCGGCCGACGTCGGAATTGGGTCCGGAAAATCCGGCCGTGGCCGCGCTTTTCGCCATCTTCGATCAGACGATCGACGGGGCCGGAGGATAGGGGGAATATCTTTGTGCCGCGCGTGGTGGTTCTCGGCCTGGATGGCCTCAGCCACACCCTGGCCGAGCGGCTGACCAGCGAGGGCGTCATGCCGCGGCTGTCCGGCCTGCTCGACGGAGCGGCCGGCGGGGCCATGCACAGCACCCTGCCGGAAATCTCCCCGGTGGCCTGGACCACCTTCTTCACCGCCTCCTCCCCGGCCGAACACGGCGTCTTCGGTTTCACCGACTTCGAGTTTCCAAGCTATTCCGTCCGTTACAATTCCTCGGGCCGCATCCAAAAGCCGGCCCTTTGGGACTGGCTGGGCCTTCAGGGCCGGCGCTCGGTCGTGCTCAACGTGCCCATGACCTACCCGGCCCGGCCCCTGTCCGGGATCATGGTCTCCGGCTTTCTGGCGGCCGACATCCAGCGGGCCGGGTATCCCGGCCGGGTGACGTCCTATCTCCAGGAGAGCGGCTACCGCCTGGAAGCCGACTTCGACCGGGTCCACAGGAACCGGGACGCCTTCCTGGTCGAGATCGAGCGGACCCTTGCCGGCCGGGCCGCGCTGCTGGAGCGTTTCTGGCAGGAGACCTGGGATTTTTTCTTTTTAGTCGTGACCGACACGGACCGCATGAACCATTTTTTCCTATCCGAATTCGAGGAACACGGGCCGGTTCATGGCGCTTTCTTGGCCTTTTACCGGCGGGTTGACGACATCGTGGGCCAGGTCCTGGACCGAGTCCAAGCGCTTTGGGAGGCGGGTGAGCGCGACCTGTGCCTGGTGCTGCTCTCGGACCACGGGTTTTGTTCGGTCAAGGAGGAGTTCCACCTGAACCGCTGGCTCAAGGCCCACGGGTTCCAGAGCGAACTCGGGCCGGGCGCCCGGGTCCTGGCCCTGGACCCCACCCGGCTCTACCTCAACCAAGCCCCCCGCTTCGCCCAGGGAAGGGTCCGGCCATCGGAAGCGCCGGCCATCCTCCGGGACCTCGCGGCCGCGCTTGGCGCCGAACGCGCGGTCGATGGGGTCAGGGCCGCGCCGGACATCTATGGCCCGGCCGCGCCCTCGGTCGCCCCGGACCTGGTGGTCCTGCCCGCCGCCGGGTACGAATTCAAGGCCCGCTTCGACCCCGGCCCGGTCTATACTGCCTCCCCCCTCAAAGGGACCCATACGCGAAACGACGCCATGTACCTGATCCGCGCGGCCGACCAGGACCCCATCCAGCCGGAAGTAAAAGATATTTTGGATTTGGGGCGTTTTCTTTTTTCCCGCTTCGACCTGGACCGAAAGGAGCCGAACAATGAACGATCAAGACCTCTTGGACTTGACCAGCCTTGAAACCTATGGCCGCTCCTGCCTGGAATTGGCCCAGCGCCGCCTATCCGAATTCGGCTCCATCGAGGAAATCGCCGAGGCCGAGGAAAGGCTGAACGCCTATCCCCGATTAAACCGATTGGAAGAACCCCGGGATGTCCAGCTGTTCGACGAGGACGTTTCGGCCGAGGCCCTGGCCCGGGCCAAACAGACCGTGCTCGAAGGCCGGCTCTTCACCGAGCACACCGCGGCTGGGGAGGCCACCCGTCTGAAGCTGGGCACCAAGTTCCTGATCCATCCGGTCCAGGACCTGCCCGTGGACAGGATCGCGGCCCTGATTTCCGGCGAACTGGACCGGACCGTATCCTCGGCCGAGGTCCGGGAGGAGCTGGACGTCGAGCCGTCGGGCCTTTTACCGCTTTCCCTGGGCTGGCGGCACATGCTCCAGTTGTCCTACGATATCCACAACCTGGCCCAGGAGGCCGGTCTGAACCCGGGGGAGGTCCTGGCTAGGCAAAGGCTGCTCGTGGTCCTCAACGAAAAGACCGCCGAGCAAATTCTGAGGGAATTTATCCAGGCCCGTTTCTTCGGCTTTTCCGGGCAGGGCGTGCTGTTCATGATCCAGCCTGCCTTTCACGGCATCGGCCTCAAGGATGGCCGCTTTTTCTTCGACGCGGCCTCGAAAAAGCGGCTGCACAACCATGGTCAATTGGTCATGCAGGAGACCATGGACAACCAAATCTTCCGGCTGGCCGCCTCCGGGAACCGCGTCCCGCTCCCGGCCGCCGAGTACGCCGCCATCCTCGAAGCTTCCGATGACAAGTTGTCCTACAATATCGAGGACCTGGGATACCTGACCGGGGCCATTGACTGGCCGAGCCTGGCCGAGGCCCTTAGGCTCGGCAGGGAAGGCTACGCCATGGTCATGGAGATCGTGGCCAACAACCCGGACAAGCCCCAGAAAGGCGCCCTGCCCGCCTTTGACCTGGAACTGAACCGTAACGTGATGATCGAAAGCTTTCAACTGATGGGCATGCCCAACCGGGATCTGAAATATTTAAACAAGAATTTCAATCACTTCCCTTCTCCAAAAAAATCCTGGCAGGCGCTCAGGGAAAAAAAGCTACCCATGCCGGTAACGGTCAAGGACGGGTATCTGTACTTTCAGCCGATCCAGGGCGACATCAATTTCCTGGTCAAGACCGCCTTTGTGCAGCGGCGCGTGGTGCGCCCCATCCGGGCCTGGAAATCGGCCTCGAACACCCCGGCCGCGCTGAACGCCATGGCTGCCCAGGACCGGCAGCCGGGTTTTTCGGACTTTGCCCAAAGGGTGCTGGAGCAAAAGCTTTAAACCACCCGAACCGCCCGGCCCGGAAGGGTCCGGGCCGAGAAGGTTCTTGACTTCCATGTTGGAACCTATATGATACAGTTGTGAGCTTGTGGCTGAAAATGGACCAGATAAAGGAATGGCCATGCAAGAGAGTTTAAGCCCGTTTGAACAGCTGACGGAAAAAGTAGAGGCCCTTCTCAGCCGCTGCCGGGAGGCCATGGAGGCCCAGGCGGCGCTCGAATCGGTCATCAAAGAGAAGGACGCGAAGATCGCGGCCCTTACGGCACAGGTCGCGGAGATCGAACAGGAGAGAGCCCGGGCGCGGGAAAAAATTGACGAAGTGCTTTCCCGCATTGACGATTTCATGACCGGGTGAACCCATGCCAGGGGGGAACCCCAGACGTGAAACTGGTCAGCGTCAGGATTTTCGATCAAGATTATCACATCAAGAGCGACGCCTCCGGAGAGACGATTCTCCAGATCGCGGCCTATATCAATGACCAGATCGCCAGCCTGCGTTCGGGTGCCTTTGCCGGAACGCGGACCGATCTGGCGGTCATGGTGGCACTCAAGGCCGCCAGCGATTTTTTTCAGGCCCGGCAGGACTTGGTCCGACTAAAGCGAACGATAGAAACGGAAACGGCCGCGTTGGCCGCCAAGATCGAGGGCGGGTTGCCCATGAGACCGCCCTCCGAGACGTCCAGGGCAATCACTCCCCATCGAGGGTGATCGATATAACGAGATGGTTCAGGTGTTCTAGGCCGCTTCACTCGAAGGGCCGTGCGTATAATCCACAGGAAGGTCCGGCTAAGTCCGGGCCGGCGGGGCAAGCAGATCGGGGGGATGGATGAAGGTTGATTCGTGCCGGCGCGGGAAGAGGAAGCTCCCGGGAGAAGCGTCGGGCGCCCGGTTTGACTCAAGTCCCAACATTCCAGGATAAGGCCGCCGCTGACGGTCTGTCCACCTGCCCACCATCTTAAGCATTCAATTTTGAGTCGTAGGACGATTACGTCTACCGGGGGGGTGTCCTCCGGAGATGGATTCTATTGCTACGGGGCATGGAACGAACCCGCATCGATATTCCAGGCCCTTTTAAATAAACGAGGAGCGCGAAATGACATGCATCTCACATACCTAATCCCGATACTGGCCGCAGTGATCGCTTTGGCCATCGGGGCGGGCGCCGGGATGATCTGGCGGAAGCACGCCACCGAGGCCAAGGTGGGTTCCATCGAACAACTTTCCCAACGGATGATCGAAGAGGCGCAGCGGGAAGCATCCAACCTTAAAAAAGAGGCCGCCCTACAGACGCGCGACACCCTGTTTCAGATGAAACAGGAGTTCGAAAAGGAGATACGCGAACAGCGCACCGAACAGAGCCGCCTGGAAAAACGGTTATTGCAAAAAGAGGAAAACCTGGACCGCAAGGCCGAGCACCTGAGCGAGCGGGAGATTGAGCTGGGCAAGAAGGAGCGGGACCTGGACAAGCGGGTCCAGGAGAACGCCCAAAAAACCGCGGAGTTCGACCAGCTCTTGGCCCAGCAGCGGGCCGAACTGGAACGCGTGGCCGGCATGACCGCCGAGGAGGCCAAGGAGACCCTGCTGAAAAGCATGGAGGGCGAGGCCCGGCACGAATCGGCCAAGCTGCTTCGGCGCATCGAGGCTGAAACGCGGGAGGTGTCGGACCGGAAGGCCAAGGAGATCATCTCCCTGGCCATCAAGCGGTACGCCGGCGAATACACGGCCGAGCAGGCCATTTCCGTGGTCAGCCTGCCCGGGGAGGACATGAAGGGCCGCATCATCGGCCGGGAAGGCCGCAACATCCGGGCTATCGAGGCCGCCACCGGCGTGGACCTGATCATCGACGACACCCCGGAGGCCGTCATCCTCTCCTGCTTCAACCCCATCCGGCGCGAGGTCGCCCGCATCTCCCTCGAACGCCTCATCTCCGACGGCCGCATCCACCCGGCCCGTATCGAGGAGATCGTCAAGAAGGTCAACGAGGAGGTCGAGACGTCCATTCGGGAGGCCGGCGAACAGGCCACCTTTGACGTGGGGGTCCACGGCATCCACCCGGACCTGGTCAAGCTGCTGGGCAAGCTCAAGTACCGATCCAGCTACGCCCAGAACGTGCTCCAGCACTCCATCGAGGTCTCGTTCCTGTGCGGCATCATGGCCTCGGAGCTGGGACTCAACATCAAGCAGGCCAGACGGGCCGGTCTTTTGCACGACATCGGCAAGGCGGTGGATCACGAGGTGGAGGGGCCGCACGCCCAGATCGGCGCGGACCTGGCCCGGCGGCTGGGGGAATCGACCAAGGTGGTGCACGCCATCCAGGCCCACCACGAGGACGTGCCGCCGGAATCGGTGCTGGCCGTCCTGGTGCAGGCGGCCGACACGCTCTCCGGCGCCCGGCCCGGCGCCCGGCGCGAAATGCTGGAGACCTACGTCAAGCGGCTGGACGACCTGGAGCGCATCGCCTCCTCGTTCAACGGCGTGTCCAAGTCCTACGCCATTCAGGCCGGCCGGGAGATTCGGATCATCGTGGACAGCAACCGGATCACCGACGAGGACTCCCTGCTCTTGTGCAACGACATCTGCCGCAAGATCGAGAGCGAGCTTTCCTACCCCGGCCAGATCCGGGTGACGGTCATCCGGGAAATCCGGGCCGTGGATTACGCGCGTTAGGGCCGGCGGTCCGGTGGGCGGGGTTTGACGGCGACGTTGACGGACGCCCCGGTTGTGTGCTACCTACCTGAGGCATTCTTTGGCCGATTCCTGATCGGAATCGGCCGATCGGCGAAGGGGAATGCAGCCCAAGTCCTCTCTTGAAGACCGGATTCTGAGAACCCTGGAACGGGTGGATCAGGACCTGCCCACCATCCCGGTCGTGCTCAGCCGGATCATGCACCTGACCACTTCGGACACCAGCTCGATCCGGGACCTGATGGAGGTCATCAACCAAGACCAGGCCTTGACCGCGCGGATGCTGCGCGTGGCCAACTCGGTCTATTACGGTCTGCGCGAAAAGGTGACCACCATCGAGCGGGCCGTGGTCATCCTGGGCTTCGACATGGTTCGCAGCCTGGCCGTGGGCGCGTCGTTCATCCGTTATTTCTCGCCCAAGTCCAAACACCGGGGATTCGACCTGAACGCCTTCTGGACCCACACCACGGCCGTGGGGGTGTTCAGCGAGCATCTGGCCCGGGAATTCGGCCTGCCCGAACCGGCCGACGCCTTCACCGCCGGCATCCTGCACGACATCGGCAAGCTCTTCCTGATGATCTATTTCAAGGAGGACTTCGACGGGACGCTCAAGCGGCTCTCCGAGACCCGGCTCGATTTTTACGAAGCGGAACGGGCCGAGCACGGTCTCGACCACGCCCAGGTGGCCGGATTCTTTCTCGAACACTGGCGCATCCCACCCAGCCTGATTGCGGCCATCCAAGGCCACCACGGCCCCCTGCCGCCCGAGCCGCACGGCAAGCTGGCCGCCATTGTGTCCCTGGCCGATTACACGGCCCGCTACTTTCAGATCGGCGCCAGCGGCAGCCAGTACCTCGACCCGCCCCAGCCCGAAATGCTGAAAGCCCTCGGCCTGACCGGCGCCAAGTTCCTGATCCTGCTCGAACGCGCGGCCGGGCAACGCACCGAGGTCTTCAAGCTGATCAGCGCCCTGGACTAGCGTTCGGCTGTATATTCCATTTCCAAGTCAATGACCCCCTTTTCCCGCCAATCCCGGCGCGGGTCACGGCTCGGGCGCCAGGCGTTGGAGCACCCGGCCGGTCTGGTCCAGAATCCAGAGTTCGTACCCGCTGGCCCGGGCGGCCTTGGCCACCTCCAGCGACCGCATGGCCTGGACTTCATAGTCCCGGCCGGTCGCCTTGCGCAATCCGCCCAGGCCGACCAGGCCGCTGTCCCGGTCTTCGAAGGCCGGGATGAAAGAGACGCCCCGCTCCTCGTCCTGCTGCCCCAGCAGGCGTTCGTTTTCTCCCTCTTTTTCGATGACCACGAACAGCCATTCCGGCAGTCCGGCGCTTTCTTCACCCATGAATGTCTCCTTCTCCTTCGCGGAATCGGTCCGCGTCAGACCGGACTCTCGTCCAGCCGCCGCCGCAGCCAGATGAGCACTTTGTCCAGTTCGGACTTGAATTCGGCCAGGGCCAATCCCCGGTGGCTGACCCGGTTCTTCTCCTCGGCGGTCAGCTCGGCAAAGGTCCGGCCCAGCGGGGGGTAATAAAAAATCGGGTCGTAACCGAAACCGTTGCTCCCTTGAGGCGCGGTCGTGATTTCGCCCTCGCAGCGGCCCACCCAGGTCAGCGCCGGGCCGGTCGGCACGGCCAGCACCAGGCCGCAGACAAAGGCGGCCTTGCGGTCGGTTTTCCCCGCCATCCGTTCCAGCAGCCGGGAACACCGCTCCGCGTCCGTGGCCTCTTCCCCGGCCCAGCGGGCGGAATGCACGCCCGGCTCGCCCCCCAGGGCCTCGACCACCAGCCCCGAATCGTCGGCCAGGGCGGGAAATCCCAGAATACGGGCGTAGAAATAGGCCTTCTGATAGGCGTTCTCCTCGAACGAGTCCTCGTCCTCGGCGGGCTTGGGCGTGGGACCGAAATCGGTCAGGTTCAGCAGTTCGATGGAATGGCCCTGGAGCAGGTTCTTGATCTCCCGGGTTTTGCCCGGATTGGTCGTGGCCAAAACCAGCGTGACTTTCTCCATGTGAATCTTTGATCCTCTATCCGGCAAAGGTGCGTTCGCGGGGCCGGTGGTTTGCTTCGCGGCCCGAGGCTACTGTTCCGGGTTGCCCGGCCGGGAACGTCGGGGCACCGTCAAGCCCGCGGGGTTCATGGTGATCCTGGGGTTGTCCAGGGGGCCGGCCAGGGTAAAGGTCTGGGTCGGGCCGGCCTGGCCGGCCGTTCCGAGGTGGAGCCGGCCGGTGAGCTGGATGCGGGGCGGTTCCAGCCGGAAGATGCGGCCGGCGGCCGTGACCTGGAAGCTCGGGCTTTCGAATTCCAGTTTTTCGATCGACAGTTGATCGCCGGTTAGGGTGGCCGTGATTTTGAGCGAATCGTAGCTGGTGGTCACCTTGGGCAGACCCGGCAGGAGCCGGCCGGCCAGGCGGCCGGGGCCGATGTCCAGGGTGCAGTTTCCGGTTTCGGGAAACCGCTGGATCGAGCCGCAAAGACGCATCTTGCCCTTGAGCGGCCCCTCGATGGCGCCGATGTCCGGCAGGTTGTCCAGGAGGAATCCCGGCAGGGCCGCGTCATCGAAGGAAAGACAAATCTCGCGATTCCCCCAAAGCCCGTATTCGAAACGGCCCTCAAGGCGGCCGCGCCAGAGGTCGGCTGTCCAGGTTCCGGCCAGGTCGCCGGCCAGTAGCCGGAGGGGTTTCAGCCGGACCCGAACCGGCTCGGCCTGGGCCAGCCAGGCCGTACGGTCCCCCACGGCCAGGCCCACGTCCACATGGCTTAGTCGAAGGGCGAACGGCCACCCGGGCCGCACGTCGCCGATGTTCAAGCGCAGCCCCGAGGTCCGCTCGACCCGGCTTTCGAAGAGGGCCACGGCCTGGGCGTAGGGAAATTCGCGGAACACGGCCAGCACGGCCACGATCAGCACCAAGACGGCCAGACCGAGACCGAGCAGGATTTTTCCCCGGGTCGAGGTCATGAAGCCGAGGCCGGGGTGGCCACCCGCAGGGTCACGTCCAACTTGGAGGGCGTCAAGTAGCGGGGCTGGATGCGCAGATTGTTGATGAACAGGACCTTGTCGCTGGCTTCGATGCGATACAAAAGGTCCACCAGGGAGTTGATGTCGATCTCCGAAAGCCGCACCTCGAACTCGGTCATGGCCTCGCCCGCCTCGCCGATCGAGGCCAGGGGGGTCATGGAATCGATGTGCTGGCTCACTCCGGCCTTGAGGGCCAGGTCCTCCAGATGGCTGAACGGGGCAAAGCCCTTGTCCCGGGATTCGACCTTGGTCCGGAGATCGGTCCGCTGTTTTTCCAAGGCCTGGTAGTCCGCGGCCAAGGCCCGCATCTCGGTCAAATCCTGCTCCAGCCGCTGGGTGACCTCGGCCAGCCGGTCGCGCCGCTTTTCCAGGGGCTCCACCAGGAGGAGGTACACGCCGAGGCAGAGGACCACGGCCAGGCCCACGGCGATGAAGGTGATTTCTCTGGGATTCAGTCTTCTCATGGGGCGGCCCGCTTCAGGGACAGGGTGAAGGTCAGCTTGCGGGTGGACTGGTCGATCCGAGCGCCGCCGACCGTGACTTCATTGAACAGAGGCAGTTTGGCCAGGTCTTCCTTGAGGCGGTCCACGTCCTCGAACTTGCCGCCTTCGCCCCTGAGTTCCACGGCGGCCGGCGTGATGGACAGGTCCAGCAGCCGCAGTCCGGGCCGCGCGCCGGTCACCTGGCTGATGGCCAGGAGCACGTCCAGCACGCGCTGCCCGCCGGCGGACAGTCCCGGGCCACCGACGCGGTTTCTTTCCACGGCTCGGCGGAGTTGGGCCAGGGGCGAGATAATCTGGGTTTCGCCGGGCAGGGTCTTTTTGAAGACCTGCTGGATTTCGGCCTTGACCTGGCGGTAATGGCGGTCGTTGTAGCGGTAGTCCGAGATCAGGGAGGCCAGGGAGAAGAGGACGACCAGGACGAGGCCGGCGGCGGCCAGACCGAGCTGCCTCCTGTAGCGGACCAGGGTTTGGGCCGGGGCCAGGGATCCTTGACGCAGGTTGGGCCGGTGTTTGGGCTTGAGGCCGAGCAGGGCCAGGCCGAAGGCCGGGGCAAAGGCCGGGGGTGTTTCTTTTTCCGCGCCGCCCGGTGGGGTCATGGGCAGAGGGCGGGTTTCGAGGCCGAGCCGGCGGTTGAGAAATGTGGCCAGGCCCGGTATGCGCGCCCCGCCTCCGGCCAGCAGCACGACCGGCGGAGCCGCGTTTTCCGGCAGGGCCGAGACGAGCGTCCGTTCGATTTCGACCAGCAGGGGGTCGAGGGCCTTTTCCAGGACGGCCCGTTCGGCCTCGGCGGACGGGTCCTCGTTTGATAAGTCGGTCTTCCGCTTCAAGGCCTCGGCCTCGGCCGGGTCCTTTTCCAGAGCCTCGGCCAAGGCCCGGGTCAGGTCCAGCCCGCCGTAGAGCAGGGTCCGGGCCAGGAGGGCGCACCGGCCCTCGAACAGAAAAACCCCGGTCTGGGAGGCGCCCAGATCTAGGACGAGCCAATGCCGGGTTTCGTCTTCCGGGAGAAAGAACTGGCCGGCGGCCAGAATGCCCAGGCTGTCCGGCAAAAGCACGGAGGGGTCCAGCCCGGCGGCGTGCAGGCCTTCCATGACCGCGGACACGTCCTCGGGTTCGGCGGCGAAAACCACGGCCGGTTTGCCCTGCCCGGCCGGCTCGACCAACGGCAGGTAGTCGAAGAGCAGGCTTTCCACGTGGGCCATGGTCTGGGTTTCGACGGCGAAGGGCAGCACCTGCCGCACCTTTTCCGGGCGGTCAAAGGGCTGCTCGACGAAGAACAACCGCGTCTGCCGGGCCGGGACATTGGTCACCAAGCGGGCGCGTTCGCCCAGAACGGCCCCGGCCGCTTCCTTTAGAGCCGCTTCGACTTCGGCCGGATGCGGCGGCCGGCCCGAGGCGAATTCGACCTCGGCCATGGCCTGGGTCTCGAAGCCCTCGGTCGCGCGGGCCAGACGCACGGCCCGAACCGCGCCGTCTCCGAGGCTCAGCCCCACGGCTTCGCTCGCGCCAAGAAATTCCGTAAGCTGTGGAAAACGCACGTTGGCTCTCAACCGGATTTGTAATAGATCAGGGTCAGCCCCTGATCTCCCCGCCGAACCACGGCCGTGACCTTGACCACGGCCTGGTTGTACCGCCCCTCGACCCGCACCTGGAAAAAACCGCTTTTGACCGTGATGTGCTTCAGGACCCGGTTGAAAAGCGTCGGCGTGACGCCGGGAACCTGAAGAAGCCGATCCAGTTTATCGAAGGGCTGGGACTCCCGGTGCCCTATTATTTCCCGAGCCAGCCCATCCGTCAAGTCCGGGTCGAGGCTCATGAGCACCAGCCGGTCGGCGGTATTGATGTTGACCAAGCCGTCGCCGTACACCGTGACCAGTTCGGCCAGCGGCGGCGTCTCCTCGTCCTCGTCGTCGCGCCGCTCGTAAACGACTTTGGCGGTGAAGCCGCGCACCAGGGTCAATTGGCCCAGGGTGTACAGCGAACCGTTGCGGCAGGGATAGGGTTTGTCCAGGGACCCGTAATAGACCGATTCCGCGCCGCCGGGCCGCTGTTCCTCGTCCGGGTCCAGCCAGTCCAGCAGGGCCTCCACCAGGGAGGAATCAAGCCCGAGTTCGACGAAGAGGCGCTCCATCTGGGCCCGCTTGTCCTCATTCTCCTGGCCGGTGCTGCCCACCAGGGTGTTGAGGTCGAGGCGGCCGGCCAGGTCCTCGATCTTGCCGGTGAAGGAGCCGCCTTGAAACTGGGTGCCGGCCGCGGCCGCGAAGCGGGGGAACTGGGTCCAGAGTTCCTCGTCGATGTTGGCGTCGTAGTCGTTGCTGTCCAAAGCCAATAGGGCCATGGCCGCCTTGAGGCCGGCCTGGGCCAGAATCTCGGCCTGGGCCAGGGCATAGGTGTTGTCCGCCACCCGGGCTTCGAGGTGGGACATGCGGATGAAGGACAGGGCCGAGGCGGCGATGAGCGCGGTGACCAGGAGGGTCATGATCAGGGCCACGCCCCGCCGGGAGGGGCCATGTTTGCGCTCAGGCCAAGTCCTCAAAATCCCACCCCCAGGTTGACGCCCGTGATGGGCTTGACCAACGGCCAGGCCAGGGGCAGGCTGACCATGGTGGTGAAGGTCTCGGTCCGTTCCTCGTCCGCGAACAGCACGACCTTGATCCGCACGGCCGCCGGAAGCTGGCCGTACTGCACGCCCGACAAGGCGGTCTGTTCCTCGCCTTCCGCGTCCACATAGGTGAAGGTGATCGAGGACAGGTGCCCGGTCAGCTCGACGTCGCCGCCGCCCTCGGTCACGTCCGCGTCCACGACCGAACTCTGCCGCCGGATCAGGCGCAACCGCTCGCCGTCTTCGCTCTCCTCGGTGCGGTAGCCCACCTCGACCAAATCCTGGCCGGCGGCCTCCTCCGACGACAGCCGGCCCGAACTGACGAAATCGATCCGGCTTTCCTGGCCGAAGAAGGCCGGTCCCTTGACGTCTCCCACCTCGGCCGTTTCGGGCAGCCAGGCCCCGGACAGGTCCCGGATCAGGCGGTCCAGGATCAGCCGGCCCTGGCCGTACACGTCCCGCATTTCCGAGGCGGTCTCCACGGTGTGCTGGTGGTTGGCGAAGACGGCATAGACCACGGACAGGACCACCACCAGGAGGGCCATGGCCACCAGGAGATCGAGCAGGGTCAGGCCGCTGCGGCGGTTCATTGCGACGTCTCCCGGTAGGCGAACCCTTCCAGGGAGACGCCCTCGGAGGCCGGCCGGTCCACCGGGTGCACCCGGACCACGATCTTGTACAGCCCGGGCGCCCAGGGGTGGGACGAGGTCTCGCGTTCCCAGGCCAGGTCGTTCAACGGCTCCTCGAACAGGCCTTTTTCCGTGCCCGTGGAAAAGGAGGCCTGGGCCTGACTGGCGGCCAGAACCTGCCGGGCCAGAAACACGGTGCGGATGGTCTGGCGGGCCTGGTCGGTCAGCCGGATGCCCCCGCCCTCGGCCTCCAAAATGGCCACCAGGGCCACGGCGATGAAGGCCAAGGCCACCATGACCTCCAGCAGGGTGAAGCCGGCCCGGACGCGCCTCATTCGGACTCCTCCCGGAGATAGCCTTCCTGGATCTCCATCCGGCCGAAATACGGACGGAGGAAAAGGGACATCTGCGCGCCGGACTCCTGCTTCAAATGGAGCGTACCCGGCTCGTTGCCGCCGCCCGGCCAGAAGCCGAAGGAGACCAGACCTTGCTTGACCATGCCCTCGTCGGCCAAGATGACGTCCTCGATGGTCAGACCTCGAGGCAGGGGACTGGCGTCGCTTGGCGTCGTATCCACGTCGCTTGTCTCGGGACGGGTCTCGGAAAGCCAGTAGCGGCCTTGGCTCAGGTTGAGGCAGAGGTAAAAAGACCGGGCCTCGGTAACGGACCGGCTGTGGGCTTCCAGAGCCATGGCGGCCAGACGCCGGGCCGTGGTGCGCATCTCCTCACCCTCCCCGAAGCCGCTGAAACGCGGCAGGGCCAGGGAGAGGATGAGGCCGATGAGGATCATGACCACCAGCATCTCGACCAGGGTGAAGCCGGTCGGGCCGGTGGAGAGTTCCGGGTTAAGAAGCGGGTCCCGACGCATCCCAGTTGGTGATGTCCGCGTCCGTGCCGGTGCCTCCTTCTTCATGGTCCGCGCCGAGGGACATGAGATCGAAGTCCCGGGTCTGCACACCCGGTGAGATATAGACGTAGTCGTACCCCCAGGGGTCCTTGGGCACGCGGCCCTTTTCCAGGTAGCCGCCTTCCCGCCAGCGGTTAGGCACGCGGCCGGTGGTGGGTTTTTCCACCAGGGCCTTGAGTCCCTGCTCGGTGTCCGGGTAAAAACCGTTGTCCAACTTGAAGAGCTTGAGGGCCGCCTCCAGACTCTCGATCTGCATGCGGGCCTTGACCTGTTTGGCCTCCTCGGGCCGGCTCATGATGCGGGGCACGATCAACCCGGCCAGGATGCTCAGGATGACCACGACGATGAGGACCTCGATCAGGGTGAAACCAAAAGGGGCCCGACCGGGCCGTCTCTCGGGAGGGCTGGCGTTCATGATTTTCTCCTAGCCGACCAAGCCGCTGAGTTCGAAGATGGGCAGGAGCACGGACAACAGAATGAAGCCGACCACCAAGCCCATGGCCAGGATTATGACCGGTTCCACCAGGGAGGTCAAGGTGGCCATGGCCCGGTCGGTTTCGTCTTCGTAGGTCTGGGCCAACCGGGCCAGCATGTCGGCTAGCACGCCGCCGGCCTCGCCCACGGCGACCATGCGCAGGACCAACGGCGGGAAAAGCCGGCTGGCGGTCAGCCCCTCGGTCAGGGACCGGCCCTGGGAGACGCGTTCCCCGGCCGTTTCCAAAGCCAGGGCGAAATTCGAGCGGCCCAAGCCCTGGCCGGTGATCTCCAGGGCCGTGGGTAGAGGCAGGCCCCCGCCGCTGAGCAAAGCCAGGTTCCTGAGCGCCTGGGCCAGGTAGAGTTCCAAGACCAGCGGACCGATGAGCGGCACGCGGAACAACAGGGCCTCGGCCCGCCGGTAGCGGTCTTCGTTCTTGAGCAGGCGTAGGGCTAACAAAATCGCGGCGACCAAAACCAGGATCGCCAGCCACCAGTAGGCCCGCAAAAAGCCGCTCATGTCGAGCAATATCCGCGTGGGCAGCGGCACGGCCGCGCCCAGATCGTCGAACAGCCCGGTCATGGTCGGGATGATGAACGACAGGACAAAGACGAGCACGCCCAAGCCCACCACGGCCAGAAAGGCCGGGTAGGTCAGGGCCGAGATGATCTTGGCCTTGCGGGCCAGCCGGCGTTCCAGGTTCAGGGCCAGTCGTTCGAGGACCTGGTCCAGGGAGCCGCTGGCCTCGCCGGCCCGGACCAGTTGCACGTAGAACGAAGGAAAAACCCCGTGCTGCTCGCGCAAGGCCTCGGCCAGCGACGCCCCGCTGCTGACCCGGTCCTTGATCGCGGCCAGGATGTGCCGGAAATGCGTCTCGCCGGTCTGTTCCTGGACCGTGTCCAGGGCCTGGACCACGGGCAGCCCGGCGCTGATGAGCGTGGCCAGTTGCCGGGTGATGGGCACGAGTTGTTTCAGGGAGCCGCGCGGCCGGGTCAGGACCTCTTTCCAGCGGCTGACGATTTCGCCCCGCGGCCGCGAGGGAGCCGCCGGCAGAACCTCGACCGGGAAAAGGCCCTCGGACCGAAGCCGGCCCCGGGCCAGGCCGGCGCTGTCCGCGTCCAGCACGCCGCGGACGGTCTTGCCTTGGGGATTCAGGGCGCGGTAGGCGTAAACGGGCATGGGACGGGACTCAGACCGCGGTCACGCGGAGCACCTCTTCAAGGGTGGTCACGCCCTGGCGCACCTTCTTGATCCCGGCCTCGAACAGGGTCTTCATGCCGCCGGCCACGGCCACCCGCCGGATGGTGTTGGCCTCCGGACTCTGGATCAGGGCCGTTTGCACGGCCTCGTCCACCACCAGAAGCTCATAGATGCCGGTCCGGCCGCGATAGCCGGTTTGGAAGCACGCGGCGCAGCCCTGGGCGTGATAGATGGGCGCCCCGTCCAGATGGTCCGGGTCGAGGCCGGCGTGTTCCAGCACCTCGGCCGTGGGCGTGTAGGGCTGGCGGCAGTCCGGGCAGAGCACGCGCACCAGCCGCTGGGCGATGACCCCGACCACGGTCGAGGAGACCAGATAGGGTTCGATCTTCATGTCCACCAGCCGGGTGACCGCCGAGGGCGCGTCGTTGGTGTGCAGCGTGGAGAAGACGCGGTGGCCGGTCAGGGCCGACTGGATGGCGATCTCGGCCGTTTCCGTATCCCGGATTTCGCCGATCATGATCACGTTCGGGTCGTGGCGCAGCACCGAGCGCAGCCCCCGGGCGAAGCTCAGGTTGATCCGGGAGTTGACCTGAATCTGGGCCACGCCCGGCAGGTGATACTCGACCGGGTCCTCGATGGTGATGATGTTCAGTTCCCGGGAGTTGAGGCGGCTGAGGGCCGCGTAGAGCGTGGTCGTCTTGCCCGCGCCGGTCGGGCCGGTGGCCAGGATGATGCCGTAGGGCCGGGCGATGAGCTGAGAGAAGGTTTCGAGGTTCTGCTCGTCAAAGCCCAGCTCTTCGAGGCCCAGCAGGGCGCCGCTCTTGTTGAGCAGACGCAGCACCAGGCGTTCGCCCTCGCTGGTGGGGATGACCGAGACGCGCACGTCGATGGTCCGTTCGGCCACCGAGAAATTGAATCGTCCGTCCTGAGGCAGGCGCTTTTCGGCGATGTCCAGACCGGCCATGACCTTGACCCGGGAGACGAGAAAGGGCAGGTAGTGCCTCGGCGGGTGCAGGCGGTCGTACAGGATGCCGTCGATACGGAAGCGGACCGTGACCGCGCCGGGCCCGGCCTCGATGTGGATGTCGCTGGCCTGCTCGGTGACGGCCTGGTAGAGAACGCGGTTGACCAGCTTGATGACCGGCGCGGCCTCGTTGGCGTCGATCAGGTCGGGCACGGCGTCCAAGTCGCCGGTCAGGAGATCGCCCTCCTCGGCCACCATCTCGGTGAGCAAGTCGCTGGCCGAGTCCATGCTTTCGGAGGAAAGCAGGTTGAGGGCCATGAGAATTTCGGCCTCGGGCGCGGCCACGACATCGACGCGCTTGCGGAAGGCGTGGGCCAGTTCGTCGATGGGTCCCAGGGCCAGGGGGTTGGCCAGGGCCACCAGGAGGCGGTCCGGGGAGTCTTCCAGGGGGACGAGCCGGTTCTTTCTGGCCCAGGCCACGTCCAGGTTGCGGGTCAGTTCCCGGGGCAGGTGGACCGGGGGCAGGTGTTCGACAAAGGGAATCCCGAACCGTTGGCACAGGGTCCGGGTCACGGTCTTGTCGCCGCCTCTGGCCTGGCCGGCCAGGCGGAGCGTATCGCTGAGTTCAAAGGCGGCCATTTATTCGGTCAGCACCTTGAGCGTGCGTTTGATGTCCTCTTTCTTCTTGTTCTGACGGTACGTCCGCTGCGTCTCCTCGATCTGCTTCCGCCGCTCCTCGGTCAGTTGCCGCAAGCGGTCGGTCGAGCGAACGATGGTCGGCGTCAGGAGGATGAGCAGGTTGGTCTTGTCCCCGGTGTCGCCCTTGGCCTTGAAGGCCCAACCCAGCACCGGAATCTGACCCAGACAGGGCACGGCCGATTGCGTGGTGCGCGTGTTGTCCCGGATCAGCCCGCCGATGACCACGGTCTCGCTGTCGGAGACGATGACCGTCGTGTCGGTCTCGCGCTTGGTCGAGGTGACCGCCCCGGTCTCCGCCTCGGCCTCGAAATCCATGATCTGGAGGAAGACCTTCAGCTTGACCATGTTGCCCTGACTGATGTGGGGCGTGATCTTGAGGGTGATGCCCAGGTCCTTGTAGTCGTACGTCCGGGTCACGTTCAGGTCGCTGGACGAGGTGTTGGTCACCGCGCTCTTGAGGAAAGGCCGCTCCTCGCCGACGATGATGGTCGCCTCTTCGTTATCCATGGTCAGCAGATGCGGGGTGGACAGGATGTTGACCTCGGAGTCGGATTGCAGGGCCTGGATGAGGAGACCCAGGTTCAAGAACGTGGCCCCGCCGAAGGTCAGGGTGCCCCGGGCCGCGCCGAGCACCAGGCCGGTGGCGCTGCTGGTGAGCGGGTTGGTGGCCATTTGGTTGAGCAAGCCATCATCCGATCCGGTGGTCAGGTTCGTTCCGCCGAGGATGGTGGTGGCGCCCGAGTCGGATATGTTCAAGGAACGCCATTCGGCCCCAAGCTGCAAGGTCTTGGAGAGGGTCATTTCCATGATGAGCCCCTCGACCAAGACCTGGGCCCGCTGGATGTCCAGCTTTTCGATGATGCTCTTGAGAAGCTGATAATCCTGGGCCTCGGCCCGGATGATCAGGGCGTTGGTGGCCTTGTCGGCCACGATGGTCACGGGTTCCTGCAACATCACCTGACGGGCCGTGGCCCCGCGTTGCGCGCTGGCCACGGTCGAGGCCGCGGAGGTGGTGGCCGCTCCGGCGCCGCCGGCCAGGTTGCTCAGAATCTGGGCCAGGTCCTCGGCCAGGGCGTTTTCCAGGAAATAGACGTGGACCTTGTCCACGCCGGTGGGGGCCGGGGTGTCCAGCTTGGCGATGAGGTCTTCCAACAGAAGCCGCTGCTCGGGCCGGTAGAGCACGATCAGGGTGTTGGTCCGGTCGTCGGCCACGACGTTGAACTGCTGCTGCTGCATTTGGCTGGGGCTTTTGGCCCGCACCTGGATGAGCTGTTCCAGTTCCTCGGCCATGCTGCGGGCCGAGGCGTGTTTGAGCTGCACGATCATGAGCTGCTGGCCCTCGCCCTCGGTGTCGATGGCCTTGATGATGTTCAGCAGCCGATCGATGTTCGAGGCGTAGTCGGTCAGGATGAGGATGTTGCCCACGTCGTAGGCCATGATCACGCCGGTCTTGTCCATGAAGGGGGCCAGGATTTTCCGCACCTCGCTGGAATTGGCGTGGCGCAGCCGGACGAGCTGGGTCACCACGTGATCCTGCTTGCCACGGCCCTCGGTCTCCTGGTCCCGGGTCTCGATGGCCATGCTCTTGGCCTGGGCCGAAGGCACGATCTTGATGAACTTGCCGGCCGGCACGGTGGTGAAGCCGTTGACTTCCAGCACGGATTCGAAGAGCTGGTAAGCCTCCCGCGGGGTGACCTTGCCCGGGGAATAGACGGTCACCCGGCCCTGGACCGCCCGGTCGAAGATGAAGTTCTTGCCCGTGGTGCGGCTGATGAAATCGGCGATGACCCGGATGTCCACGTCCTGAAAGTTGACGGTGACCTCCTCGGGCCCGGCCGGCTTTTTTTCTTCGGTGGAGTCGCCGGCCGAGGAAAGGCGCGCGGCCCTGGCGGTTAGGGTCGCGGCCAGGGTCAGGGCCAGAATGAGGAGAAGCAGGCCGCGTGGTGTGCGTGCTGATTTCATCGGTTTTTTCTTTAGTCCTTTGCGGGTTTCGTCTGACCGGCCTTCAGGAGACGCGCGAAATCCGGACGGCCTCGCAGAGAGGCCAGGTCCGGGTCGTCGGCCGCCGACCGGCCGATGCCGGGATCGATTCGGGCCGCTTTTTCAAGCTGCGCCACGGCCTGGGTCGGCTGGTCTTTCCGGGCAAAGACACAGGCCAAGTTGTAAAGGGCGTCCGCGTACTTGGGGTCCTGCTTCACGGCCGCCCTGAATTCGGCCTCGGCCTGATCGAGCCGGTCCTGTTTCAAATAGATCACACCCAGGTTATTGTGCCCCAATTTGTTATCCGGGTCAAATTTTAAGGCCTGCTGGTACATGTCCCGCGCCCGCTCCGGGTCCTGGTACACGGTCAGAAAAATGTTGCCCAGGTTCAAATAGGCCCCGGACAGATTCGGGTCCAGCTTGAGCGCCCGGCGGTATTCGATCATGGCCTGGCCCGGCCGTCCCTGGTCCTGGGCCAGACGACCGGCTTCGAAATGCTCCCGGGCCGCGCGGTTGTCCCCGGCTCCGCTGGGGTACGAAAGCGTCTGACCACGCGAAGGGGAGGCCGCGCGGTTGTCCTCGGCTCCGCTGGGGTACGAGGGCCTCTGGTTGCGGGAGGGCGAGGGGTCAGGGTCGTCCCGGGTCTCGGCTAGATACGAGGGACTCTGGCCGCGCGAAGGAGACGGGGCGCGGCTGAGGGAATCCTCGGCCCCGGTCGATACGGACGCCTCCGAACGCTCCGTCTCGGCCGGCTGGTTGGCCATGTTGGGCAGGGAGCGATCCGGGAGGCGGGGCCTGGCCAGGGGCCGCGGATATCCGGGTCTGGGGTACAGGGCGGGCGTTTCGGTTTGAGCCGACGGCGGCTGGCCTGGAGGCGCGGGAACCGCGTTCGGGCCGGGGGGCCGGTCCGTATCCGGGGCCATTCGGGGTGGGGGCGACCAGGGTCCGGGACGAGGCGGCGCCGGAGGCCGGGGCCGGGCGGCCGATGATTTTTGCGGGACGTAGCGCACGCCGGCCTCGTCCGTCGTTGACGGGGCCTGGGGGCTTAAGGAAGAGCGGATCAGCCAAGCTGCGCCCACGGCCAAAACCAGGACGATCCCCAGAAAGAGCGGGGCCCGCCAGGACGACCGCCCAGGCGGCTTCCGGCCCGGTCCCAGGCCGGGCGGAGCCGGCTGGGGATTTTTCATCTCTTGTTCTTGTCGCGCCCGCCTGCGGGCCTCGATGATGGAACTCATACTAGAGCGAACTCCTGATCGCCGCGTAACTCAGATAGGACAGAATCAGGGCCAACAACACCAAAAACCCGGCCATGACCAGACCCCGCCGGGCCGTCAGACCCAGGGCCGCGTTCCACCCTCCGCGCGCCGGCCCGCCCGTGATCTCGCTTTGCGCTTGCCAAACCGCGCCGGGCTTCACCTCGTGCATGCCCCGGGCGTAAGCCACCAGCAGGGCGCGATCGCACAAGGCGTTGATCCGGCGCGGCACGCCTCCCGAGAGCCGGTGGATCAGACGGCAGGTCTTGTCGCCGAAACGGGCCAGGTTCTGAGACCCGGCCACGAAAAGCCGATGGTGGATGTACCGGATCGTATCTTCCCGATCCATGGGCGACAGATGGCAGCGCACCGTCACCCGTTGGCTGAGCTGGGTCAGATCGGGCCGGCTGAGGATGCGGCCGAGTTCCGGCTGGCCGGCCAGAATGATCTGGATCAGCTTCTGGGTGTCGGTCTCCAGGTTGGAGAGCATGCGCAGTTGCTCCAGAACCGGCACGGACAGGTTCTGGGCCTCGTCGATGATCAACACCGCGGTCCCGCCCTTGTCCAACTGGCCGATCAGGAATCGGCCCAGGGTGGCCAGCAGCTCTTCCCGGGTCCTACCCCGGGTCGAGACGCCGTACTCCCGGTTGATGGCCCGGAGCAGCTCGATCTCGGTGAGAAAGGTGTTGAAGATCAAAGCCGGCCGGGTCTTTTCGTCCAGACGGTCCAACAGCAGCCGGGTCAGGGTCGTCTTGCCGGCCCCGATGTCGCCAACCATGAGGATGAAGCCCTTGCGCTGCTCCACGCCGTAGAGCATGTGTTCCAGGGCCTCCTGGTGCCCGCGGCTCAGATAGACGAACCGGGCGTCGGGCGTCAGGTTGAAGGGCGGTTCCTGGAACTGGAAAAAGGCTTCGTACACCAAGCCTCCCTAGCGCAAGGCATAGGTCAGGGTCACGGGCCGGCCCCCCCGCTCGATTTCGAGGCGCACCATGTCCAGTTGCTGGAACTGCTGGTACAGCCCGATCACGTCGTCGGGCTGGCGGATGGGCACGCCGTTGACCTTGAGCACCACGTCGTTGTTGCGCAGGCCGAAGTCGGTGAAGATGCTGCCCGGGGCGATGGAGGTGACCTGAAAGCCGTAGGGCTGGCCGTCCTTGATAAAGGGCTGGATCGTCACCTGAGAGAGAAGGGACGTCAGGTCGGTCGTGTTTTCGTTGAGGGCATCCCGATCGACGATGAACGAGTTGGCGCCCACCCGGCGGGCCAGCCGGTCCGAACCGGTCTGATGGGACGGCGATGATCTCGACCGGTCGGGCGCGGGATACCTGGGCGAGGTCGGGCCTTCGGATTCCTCTTTGTCCAGGGCCAGCCGCACCACGGCGCCGCCTTCCCGAATCTCCACCATCTCGGGCAGGACCCGCAGGATTTCCATGCCCTCGACCTTGTCCCCGACCCGGTGGAGTTCCTGTTTACCGGAGACCTCCAGGATGGCGAAGGAATCCTCGGGCCGGCTTAAAACAATGGTGCCCTTGAGGCGCAGCATCCCGGCTCTTTGCTGGGGCGGGCCGGCGACCGGCGTGGTCTCGGTCGATTCGCCGGTCGGGGTCGCGGCCGGTTGGGAGGAGAAGAGGTTGGAGGTGACGATGGATTTGTATTCTCCCAGGGTGCGCGTCTGTGGCGCGCGGTTCGGCGCGGTCCGGACCTGGGTCTGGCGCTGCACGCGGTCCTCCAGGCGATGGGCCAGGATGGTCATGCCCAGGTGCACGCCGGACCAGACGATCATCCCCAGGATGATGAGCTGGGCCAGGGCCAAGTAATGTTTCACGTTCAGCGTCACGTCGCCCCGCCTTTTTTCGAACATGTTCAGGCGACATCCATCTTAGCATAAATTTCCCCGAAGGGAAGACGTCTCACACCACGACCCGAAAGCCGCCCCCGCCCCGACCTCGGATTTCTCGTTGAAGTTCGGGGCGCTTTTCAGTAGAATAAAAACCGGCTATGCCAACGTCCCGCCGCGGGACGCGACCAAGGGGGAATCCAAATGGTGGACGATACGAAAAAAATCTTGATCATCGACGATGAAATCAAGAATTTCAAGTACCTCAGCCTCATCCTCGAAGAAAACGGTTTCAGCAACGTTTACAGCGCGCTCAACGGCGTCGAGGGCCTGCAAAAGGTCCGGGAGATTCGGCCGGACCTGATCGTCCTGGACATCCGCATGCCTCGCAAAAGCGGCATCGAGGTCTTCAACGAACTCAAGAAGACCTACGCCTACAAGGACATCCCCATCATCATTCTGACCGGGGAGGCGGATTTCCTGAAGCGGCTGGTCGAGCTGCGCGGCTTCAAAGAGAACGAGAACATGCCCAGCATGGACGCCGAAACCGCGCTCAAACATTTCATCTCGGCCTCGCCAAGCTTCTTTCTGGAAAAGCCCATCGAGCCGGACGACTTCATGGACGTGGTCATGAAGGTCTTTCAATAGATTTTCACAGGCCCGGCCGCCTCATCGGGCCGGGCCTCCGCAAGACCGGCGGGTTCAGTCTAGACCCGGCACCATTCTTTCCCCTATTTCTTTCCTCAGCCCCATACCATAAAAGCTCAGACCCATCCGGGAGTTGGCCTGGGGTCCCGCCGGGCTTTTTATGTTTTGGCCCATAAAACCTTTTTTCGCACGGCCAAAATAAATCTTGCCCAGCAAACCATGGGTACGGTATAAGGAAAGACGCTTCGGGCACGGTCAAATTCTCGCTTCGAGGTCGTCAATCCATGAAAATACACGAGTTTCAGGCCAAGGACCTCTTCAGACGCTACCAGATTCCAGTGCCGGCCGGAGGGGTCGCCGAGACGCCCGACCAGGCCCAGGAGGTGGCCGCTGGGCTTGACGCGCCGGGCTTCGTGGTCAAGGCTCAGATTCACGCCGGCGGGCGAGGCAAAGGCGGCGGCGTGAAGCGGGTGGGCAGCCCGGCCGAGGCGGCCGAGGCGGCCCGAGCCCTCTTGGGGAAATCCCTGGTCACGCATCAAACCGGGCCGGGAGGGCAGATGGTCCGCCGGGTGCTGGTCGAGGCGGCCCAGGCCTTTGACCGGGAATGTTACGTGGGGTTGACCATCGACCGCAATCTGGCCCAGCCGGTCATGATGGTTTCCCAGGCCGGCGGCATGGACATCGAGGAAGTGGCCGCCCGGACGCCGGAGAAGATTTTCAAGCAGGCCATCGATCCGCTCCTGGGCTTTCGGGGTTATCACGGGGTCCATCTGGCCGAGGCCCTGGGTCTCGGCGGCAAAACTCTGCGGGCCGGCGCGGCCTGCCTGGGGAAACTGTACCGGCTCTTCATCGACCTGGACGCTTCCCTGGTCGAGATCAACCCCCTGGTGGTCACGGCCGAGGGCGGACCCCTGGCCCTGGACGCCAAGATCAATTTCGACGACAACGGCCTCTTCCGGCACCCGGAAATCAAGGAACTGCTGGACCCGGACGAAATGGACCCCCTGGAGGTCCGGGCCGGGAAGCATGGTCTGAATTACATCCGGCTGGACGGCAACATCGGGGCCATGGTCAACGGCGCGGGCCTGGCCATGGCCACCATGGACCTGATCAAGCAGGCCGGGGCGGCTCCGGCCAACTTCCTGGACGTGGGCGGCGGGGCCGACGTGGAGGCCATCGGTCAGGGGTTTCGGATCATTCTGTCCGACGAGCGGGTCAAGGCGGTCCTGATCAACATCTTCGGCGGGATTCTGCGCTGCGACCTGTTCGCCCAGGGCGTGGTCGAAGCGGCCGGCCAGGCCCAGGTGGACGTGCCCATCATCGTCCGCCTCGAAGGCACAAACATGGAGGAGGGCCAGCGGATTCTGGGCGAGTCGAGCCTGAATTTCAGCGTGGCCCGGGACCTCAAGGAAGCGGCCCAGAAGGTGGCCGACCTGGTGCGCTGACACCGGATGGGTTTTACACGACATCCTTATGTCATGGACAAGCAGATCGTCAGAACAAAGCAGACCAAGGCGCGACCAAGGCGAGGAATGAGGCGTACTCCGTCTGTACGCCGCGGTGACGAGCCGAGGAGCAACACCGGTATGCGAAGGTATGGCGTTCTGCCTGGAATCTGAGCGGATAGGGTACAAACGGAGCGGGCGCGAGATGAGCATCCTGGTGGATCAAACAACGCGGGTCATTGTGCAGGGCATCACCGGCGCGGAAGGCCGGTTTCACACGGAAAAGATGATCGAGTACGGCACCCAGGTCGTGGGTGGAGTCACGCCGGGCAAGGGCGGGGAGACCATCTTCGATCGGCCGATCTTCAACACGGTGGCCCAGGCGGCGGCCGAGACCGGGGCCAACGCCAGCGTGATTTTCGTTCCGCCGGCCGGGGCCGCGGACGCCATCCTCGAAGCCGCGGAAACGCTCGACCTGGTGGCGGCCATCACCGAGGGCATACCGGTGATGGAGATGACCGTGGTCCGCCAGCGTCTCAAGGACCGGAACGTGGTCCTCATCGGCCCGAACTGCCCCGGCATCATCTCGCCGGGCAAGACCAAGCTGGGCATCATGCCCGGAGACATTCACCGGCAAGGCGCGGTGGGCGTGGTCTCCCGCAGCGGGACCCTGACCTACGAGGTCGTCTCCCAGCTCACCCGGGCCGGCTTGGGCCAGTCCACCTGCGTGGGCATCGGCGGCGACCCGCTCATCGGCTCGAATTTCATCGACATCCTGTCGCGTTTCAAGGACGACCCCCAGACCGAGGCGGTGGTCATGGTGGGCGAGATCGGGGGCCATGACGAGGAAGACGCGGCCGCGTACATCCAGGCCGAGTTCACCAAGCCGGTCTTCGGCTTCGTGGCCGGCCGCACCGCTCCGCCGGGCCGCCGCATGGGCCACGCCGGGGCCATCATCTCCGGAAAATCGGGCCGGGCCTCGGACAAGCTCGACGCCATGCGCGCGGCCGGCATCCACGTCGTCGAGGACCTGGGTCTATTGGGGGAGACGGTCAAAGCCCAGCTTGGCTGATTTACATGGAACGCGATCGCTGCAAGCCACAGGATTCCGAGGTAAAATCGAGGAAGGCGCACATCGAAATCGCAAGAATTTTTATGCCGTGTCCCACGGGCCTCAGTAACCGCTGCGGAATGAAAACGGCGCAAGGACATTGCCTTAACATGCCTGGACCCTGGCTTTCGCCAGGGTGACGGATTTGCCTTGCCCAAGATTCGAAACGTCATTCTGGCGAAAGCCGGAATCCAGTCTTTTTCGTCATATTGCCTTAAGACGCCTGGATTCCCGCCTGCGCGGGAATGACGAACAATATCCGGGAGGTGTGAAAAGCACCCTACCGTCCATAGGGATATTTCTAAAAAATAGAAATTCTATTTTAAAGACTACAGGATGAAGCTCGACAATGGGTCCGGTCGGAACCCGAAGTTTTGCAACGGTTCAAAAGCCATGAAGATTTTGCTCCACATCTGCTGCGGTCCCTGCTCCATCTATCCCGTGGGCGTTCTCCGGGACGAGGGGCACGATCTGACCGGCCTCTTTTACAATCCCAACATCCAGCCCTACAAGGAATACCAGCGCCGGGAGGAAACGCTCCGGGCCTACGCCCAATCGATCGACCTGCCGGTGATGTTCCATGAGGAATACACCCCCGAGGAACACCTGCGGGCCGTGGCCTTCCGCGAGAGCGAACGCTGCCGCTTCTGCTACGGCCTACGCCTTAAGGCCGCGGCCCAGGCGGCCCGCCAGGGCGGCTTCGACGCCTTGGCCACCACCCTGCTTTACAGCCGCTACCAAAAGCATGACCTCATCGCCGAGATCGGCCGCGAGACGTGCGGGGCGCAAGGGGTGGAGTTCCTCTACCGGGATTTTCGGGTCGGCTGGCGGGAAGGGGTCGATCGGTCCAGGGAGCTGGGCATGTACCGCCAGCCTTACTGCGGCTGCGTGTACAGCGAGAAGGATCGTTACTACCGCCCGGCGCGGCTTCTCAAGCGGCCCTAGTGCTCTCCTTATATTAAATCAGTCTTCTCGTTCCAGGGCTCTGCCCTGGAACGCCATTAGATTTGAGGCTCTGCCTCAACACAACTTTTTTCAGCAAGTTCAAGTCGCTTAGGCTGCAAAGGGATCGAGGCAGAGCCTCGGTGCGATTCCCCGTTCCAGGGCAGAGCCCTGGAACGAGAGTAATCTGCCTTTTTGCGGCGGGACTCCTCGCAATGACGACATGAGGCTTTTTGAAATCATAGGGGCACGTGCAACGTGCCCCTACGCCCTTTCATTCCCGTCTTAGCGTCTCCATGGCCTGGGTCAGGGCGACCCGAATCTCCTCGGCCTGGGACGGTAGGGCGCGCGTCCAGCCTAGGGCTTCGCGGAAGAAGGCCGTCAACGTGGATGGAAGGCCGAGTTCGTGGAGGAACGGCCGCCGATCCAGGGGCAGGGTCACGGCCAAGCGGTGACGCGCGACAAAGGCGGCCAAGCCGGCTTGGTAGCGCGCCAGAAAATCCGGTCGGCCCCCTTCCTCCAGATCGCGGTCCCCAAGAAACAGGAGCAAGGGGAAAGCGTTCGGGCCGGGATCGAGGTCCCAGGCCAGGAAGGCGTACCGCTCGAAATAGGTCTCCCGGTCCAGGCTGCCGCCCGCGCTGGCGGCCAGACGCTCGATCATGTCCGGCCCCCAGGCCAGCAGCTGGAAAACCGGGTTTTTCCTCGGGCTGGAATAGGCGAAGCTGTCCAGCCCTTGCCCCAGCCTCAGCACGAAATCGGCCAGAGTAGGCGGAAGTTCGGCCAGGGCCACCGCTTCCCGGCAGAGTTCGCGGCGGCACTTTTCCCCGTAGCCGGTCAGGTCCCGCAGGTCGCGTCCCTGATTCCGGGCCGGATGCAGCAGACAACCCGCCATGCGGCCTTTTTGGTCCAGAAAACCCAGGCCCCAGCAGCTCATGCCGGTGATGGGCCGCTCCCGAGGCCCCTGATCGCGCAAAGCCCGCGTGTTTTCCAGCAGCTCCCGACGGACCGAGGCCTCGTGGTCTGCGTGGTCGTAGCCCGACGGCCGGATGGGCGGGCAACAGGCAAAGCACGCGGTTTGCTCGTCGGGCCGGCATAGCCGGGAGAGCCGGGTGGGGTCGCTTGCCTCGCCGGGCGGTTTGACCTCAGGGTCTTGGGTCATGGGAAGAGGAGTACCAGGAAGCCGGGGGCCGGTCAAGGGCGCTGCACGGGCCGGATCGGGCCTTGACTTCGAGCCGGGCGCGGCCTATGGTTGGCCCCGAACTTACATGCAAGGAGACAAGACCATGGGCATACAGAGGGCCTTGATCAGCGTGACGGACAAGACCGGCGTGGCCGATTTCGCCCGGGAACTGAGCGGCCTGGGCGTGGAGATTCTCTCGACCGGGGGAACGGCCCGGGCCATAGCCGAAGCCGGGGTGCCGGTGGTCGAGGTGGCGGACTTCACCGGATTCCCGGAGATGCTGGACGGCCGGGTCAAGACCCTGCACCCCAAGGTCCACGCGGGCATCCTGTTCCGGCGGGACCTACCGGACCACGCCCGGCAGATGGAAACCCATCAGCTTCAGTCCATCGACCTGGTCTGCGTCAACCTGTACGCCTTTGAAGCCACCGTGGCCCGGCCGGGCGTGACCCTGGAGGACGCCATCGAAAACATCGACATCGGCGGGCCGACCCTGCTGCGCGCCGCGGCCAAGAACTACACCGGCGTGACCGTGATCATCGACCCCGCCGACTACGGCCGGGTGCTGGCCGAAATGCGGGCTCATGACAACGCCACCAGCCTCGAAACCCGGTTTGCCTTGGCCCGCAAGGTCTTTCAAGCCACCTCGGCCTACGACGCGGCCATCACCGATTATTTGAAAAAAATCGAGAAGCCGGAATAAGCCGCAAAGCACAAGGGCCGCGGACATTTTCCGCGGCCCTCGCGAACGCCGGATAAAACGGCGGGAAACGGTTCCGGTTATTTCTTGGATTTGTCAAGCAGACGCGAGCGGGGCTCGGGCAGTTTCTTTTCCTTGGCCTGGGCGTCGTCGTCCTCTGAGTTTTTGGGCGGCGGTTCGGCGGCGATCTTCTCCTGGCATTGCTGGATATAGTCCTTGGCCCGGGCGTCGTAGGTTGTGCCGGGATAGAGCTTGAGCATGCCTTCGAACCGGCCCAGGGCAGCGCGCCATTTTTCGTTCTTGAAATAATACTCCCCGATGATGAATTCGTGGCCGGCCAGGAGGTTCACCGCCTCCTTGACCAGCGGCGCGGCCTGCTCGGCATAGGGACTTTGCGGATGGGCCTGGATGAGGCGGTTGAAGGTCTGCATGGCCCTGAGCGAGGCGGTCTGGTCGCGGTCCCGGGTAGTGCGCTGCTCCCAGAAGCACATGCCTTGCCGGAAGACCACGTAGGGGATGGCCTCGTTGTTGGGGTGCATCCGTTCGAACTCGGCGTAGGCGTCGGTCGCCTCCACATAATTCTTTTGCAGATACAAGGCGTCGGCCCGTTTCAGTTCGGCCAGGATGGCCAGGTCGCTGTAGGGGTGCCGGTCCCGGAGCTGCTGGAAGATTTCGGCCGCCTCTTGGTAGCGCTTCTTCTGCATGGACTTCATACCCTGCTCGATGAGCACCTCGGGCGGGGTGTCCAGCGGTCCGGGTTTGCGGAAATAGCTGCAACCGGCTAAAAGGGCCGGCAGGAGAATCAGACAGAGGGCCACCAGGGGGAGTCGCGATTTCATAAGCGGCGTGAACCCGTTATTTCCTTGGAGTATGGAATGTGTCCTCGATATACCGTTCCGCCTGGAAGGCGGCCACGGCGCCGTCGCCCACGGCCGTGGAAATCTGACGCAGGGTCTTCGAGCGCACGTCGCCGGCCGCCCAAACTCCGGGTTGGGAAGTGGCCAGTTCCATGTCGGTCTTGATAAAGCCCCGCTCGTCCAGTTCCACGAAACCTTGCACAAAGGCCGTGGCCGGCTTGATGCCCACGAAAAGAAAGACGCCCTGCACCGGCAGCAAGACGCTCTGGCCGGTCTTGAGGTCTTCGAGAGCGGCCCCGGCCACCTGGCCGGATTCATTGGCCTCGATCCGGGTGATGCGGCTGGACCAGTGAATTTCGATCTTGGGCGAGGCTTGGAGCCGTTCCCGGAGGACGCCCGTGGCCCGGAGTTCGTCCCGGCGATGGCAGAGGTGCACTTTCGAGGCGAATCGCGTCAGAAAGAGGGCCTCTTCCGCGGCCGTGTCCCCGCCGCCCACGACCGCCACCTCGACTTCCTTGTAAAAGGGGCCGTCGCAGGTGGCGCAGTAGGAAACGCCCTTGCCGGTCAGTTCGGCCTCGCCCGGCACGCCCAGGGTGTTGGGTTGGGCGCCCGTGGCGATGATCAGGGCCCGGGTCAGCAGTTCCTCGCCCTCGAAACCCAGGTGAAGAAGCTGGTCCCGGCGCTCGATGGCGTTGACCTCGCCGCTGGTGATCTCCAGGTCAAACCGCTCGGCCTGCTGTCGCATGCGGTCCATCAAGTCGAAGCCGGACACGCCTTCCGGGAAGCCGGGGTAGTTCTCCACCCAGTCGGTGGTCAACACCTGGCCGCCCGGCGACAGCTTTTCCAACAAACGAGCCTTGAGCCTGGCCCGGGCGGCATACAGCCCGGCGGTCAATCCGGCCGGGCCGCCGCCGATGATGACCAGATCATACTCGGAAGCGGTCATGTTTAAAGGACTTTTTTGATGGCATTCTCGATCTGGGTCTTGCCCACGGCGCCGGTGATCTGTCCTTGGATTTCACCGCCCTTGAACAGGATCATGGTGGGAATGGCCCGAACGCCATACTTGGTAGCCATTTTGGGATTGGTATCCACGTCCAACTTGGCCACACGGAGCTTGCCCGCGTATTCGTCGGCCAGAGCCTCGATGGTGGGGGCGATGGCTTTGCAGGGACCGCACCAAGCCGCCCAAAAATCCACTAGGACCGGCTGGTCCGAGTTGATGACTTGTTCCTCGAACGCTTCGTCGCTCACGTGCACGATGTTTTCTTCGCTCATGACGATCTCCTTGTGTCCTGCCTCTATTAAATGGTATATCTGAAATAGGCTTTTACTGTCAACTCCTGTTTCCAGCATTTCCGGCCGGGCCGCAGCCAAAAGGTCTTTTAAATGAACCGGATAAAAACCGAATACGTCTGCGAAACCTGCGGCCACCGCTCGTTTCAATGGCTGGGTCGCTGTCCGTCCTGCCAGGGTTGGGATACCTTTGTCGCGGCCCGCGCCGCCCCCGGCCGCGCCCGAGCCAAGGCTCCCGGCGCGCCCGGCGCGACGACCCTGGATCGGTTGGAAGAGGTAACTGAGGTCCGGCTCGAAACCGGCCTGGCCGAACTGGACCGGGTGCTGGGCGGTGGGATGGTCGCCGGTTCGGTGGTGCTCCTGGCTGGAGACCCGGGCATCGGCAAATCCACCCTGCTTCTCCAGGCCGCGTCCGGGCTGAGTCAGGGCGGACGGAGGTTGCTGTACGTTTCTGGCGAGGAATCCCTGGCCCAGCTTAAGCTCCGGGCCGAGCGCCTGGGATTGAACCCGGCCCTTATTCACGCGGCGGCCGAAACGTCGCTGGAAGCGATCGAGGAACTGGCCGCGGGCGGGGATTGGGACATGGTGGCCGTGGATTCCATTCAGGCGGTCTCGGACCCGGCCCTCGGTTCGGCGCCCGGTTCCCTGGCCCAGATCCGCGAAGCGGCCGCGCGGCTCATCAAGCTGGCCAAGAGCGAGAACCGGCCGGTGTGGCTCGTGGGCCACGTGACCAAGGACGGGAGCATCGCCGGGCCCAAGGCCCTCGAACATCTGGTGGACACCGTGCTTTACTTCGAGGGCGAACGGACCCACAACCTGCGCATCCTGCGCACCTTCAAGAACCGCTTCGGCTCGATCAACGAGATCGGGGTTTTCGAGATGAAGGACCGGGGGTTGATCGAGGTGGACAACCCCTCGGCCCTGTTCCTGGCCGAGCGTCCGGCCGGCGCGCCCGGGTCCGTGGTGGTGCCGACCATCGAGGGCACGCGGCCCATCCTGGTCGAACTGCAAGCCTTGGTCTCGGCCAGCGGCCTGGCCATGCCCCGCCGCCAGAGCCTGGGCCTGGACCCGGCCCGTCTCTCCCTCCTGGCCGCCGTTTTGGAAAAGAAGGTCAACCTGAAGCTGTACGACCGGGACATCTTCGTCAACGTGGCCGGCGGCATCCGGGTGGTGGAACCCGCGGCCGACCTGGGCCTGGCCGCGGCCGTGGTGTCGAGCTATTTCGAACGTCCGGTGGATTACGAGGCCGTGTTCCTGGGCGAGATCGGTTTGGCCGGCGAGGTGCGCGGCGTCAGCCGTCTGGACGTGCGGCTCAAGGAGGCGGCCAAGCTCGGCTTCAAACGGGCGGTGCTTCCGGCCGGCGACGTCAAGCGTCTCCGGCCCGAGCCGGGCATGGAACTCATCGGCCTGGATTCCCTGTCCGACTTGGTCATGCGGCTCTCATAACAGGTAGGGGCGCGGCATGCCGCGCCCCTACAACAATCACGATAACAAACCGTGCCGGATCAACCGGCCTCGTAAAAGGCCCGGAAGGCCTGGCGGGTCATGTACGTGTCGGCCTTGGAGGAAATCTCGAAGGGCGAGTGCATGTCCAGCAGGGCAGGGCCCGTGTCCACGATCTCCATGCCGTGCTTGGCGAAGTGCAGGGCCACGGTGCCGCCGCCGCCCTCGTCCACCTTGCCCAGTTCGGCCGCCTGCCAGACGATCCCGGCGCGCTCGAACACCTGCCGCACCCAGCCCATATACTCGGCCGAGGCGTCCGAAGCGCCGTACTTGCCCCGGGACCCGGTGTACTTGGTCAGGCACGGCCCGTAGCCCAGCTTGGCCGCGTTGCGCGGCTCGTGCACCTCCGGGAAGTTCGGGTCCAGGGCCGCGTTGCCGTCCGCGGACAGGGCGCGGGAAGCCAACAGGGCCTTGCGCACGGCCATCAGGCCCGGACGTTCGCCGGACAAGGCCAGCAGGTCGGCCACGAAGGCCTCGAAGAAATGGGAGCTGGCCGAGGTCGCGCCGTCGCTGCCGATCTCCTCCTTGTCCATGAACAGGGCCACGCAGGTGTAGGTCGGGTTTTTGGTTTCGAGCAGGGCGCTCAGGCTGGCGTAGGCGCAGGCCCGGTCGTCCTGGCCGTAAGCCCCGATCAGGCCCCGGTCCAGGCCCACGTCCCGGGCCTTTCCAGCCGGCACGGCCTCGAACTCGGCGCTCATGAAATCGGCTTCGATCAAGCCCCACTTCTTTTGCAACAGGTCCAGCACGGCCAGTTTGAACCGCTCCTTGACCTCCTCCCCGCCCAGGGGCAGGGAGCCGATCAACAGGTTGAGCTTTTCCGCCGGAAAGGCCTCGCTCACCTTTTTCTCGGCCTGGACCTTCTGGGCCAGATGGGGCAGCAGATCGGCGATGGTCATCACCGGGTCGTCGTCGGCCTCGCCGATGACGATGTCCACGGCCCGGCCGTCGGCCTTGATGACCCGGCCGTGCAGAGCCAGGGGCAGGGACATCCACTGATATTTCTTGATGCCGCCGTAGTAGTGGGTTTTGAGCAGGGCCACTTCCGCCTCTTCGTAGAGGGGGTTCTGTTTCAGGTCCAACCGCGGGCAGTCGATGTGGGAGACGATGAGGCGGATTCCCTCGCTGGGCGGTTTTTTACCGGGCAGGGCCACGGCCGTGGTTTTGCCCATGAGGCTGCTGAACAAAGGCCCCGGCTTTTTTTGCTTGGCCAGGGGTTTGAACCCGGCCGCGCTCACCCGGGCCTCGATCTCCCGAACCGCTTCCCGTTCGGTCTTGGCCGTGTTGAGGAAGGTTTTGTAGTCCTCGGCCAGGTCGAAAGCCGCCTGCCGTTCCTTGGGCTTCAATTTGTCCCAGACGCAGATCGGCTTGTATTTGAGTTCCTTTTCCAGCTTCTTGATGTCGGCTTTGGTCATGGGGCGCCCCTTCCCTGTGCGTTGGCATGTTAAGACCGCCGAAAGCGGCCGCGCTTTTTTTTTAAGTTTAGCCTAGCCGAGGGCGGCCGGGAAGGAAAAAAGAAAAGCCCCTCGGACGAGGGGCTTGTTTCGGTCGGTTGGTGGCGGTGCAGGGACTTGAACCCCGGACACTACGGATATGAGCCGTATGCTCTAACCAGCTGAGCTACACCGCCGCACCCGTTATTTTTAGGGATTCCCGGGCGGGTGTCAATATCAAAATTCGACCTTCGGTCCTTCAAACGGAGATTGCCGGTCGTTTTCCAAAAATTCGGGGTTCGGCCGGCAATCTTTCCGGTTTGAAAGCGGTCAGCGATTCGTGTCTTTCTGCTGGTCGGTCTTGAGCCCGGTTAAGGAAAAAGCCACGAGATTGCTTTGGGCTTTGCCCAACAGGCCCAGGCCCTTGCTGTTTTTGACGAGGATGGCCATGATGAGTTCGGGCTGGCCGTCGTTGTTGTAATCCTTGATCTGGTAATCCACCGGGAAACCGGCCATGAGCGGCGAGTGCCAAATTTCTTGGATGGACATCTGCGCGTACACCTGGGAGCGCACCTCGCCTTTGTTCAAAGGCCGCGTATCCGGCAGGGCGCTGGACCAGGTCGAAGCTTCGCTGGTGGAGATGATGATCTCTTTTTGGCCGTCCCCGTCCGCGTCGGCCACCACGATGCGGGGCGGAAGGAAATAATAGACCCCCCGCTCGGGCGTCACCGAGTAACTTCCGCCTTCCAGGCGTTTCAAATAAAAGACGGAACCGCCGTAGTTCTCGCCGCCTTCCCAAAGCACCTGCCCGCCGGGACCGAGGATGTGCAACGCGCCGTCCGTGCCGACCATCAGCAGGCTGTCCTGAGCCTCGCCCTGAATTTTCATCAAGCCGATGTTGAGCGCGTTGCCCGTGTCTTCGGGTACGCTCAATGTGTCTCCGGGAACGTATCCGCCCCGGCCCGGATTCATTTTATAAACAGGGCCGTCGAAAAGCATCTCCCCACCGCGGCTCCGCTGACCGACCAGGATCGGGCCGGACGGCGAGGGGATGATGCGATAGAACCAACCGGCGTCCTGCACGATGGGCTTCAATCCGCTGCCCGTCCATTCGAGCACGTAGGACCGGATTTCGTAGGTTCTTTGACTGTTGACGAAAATCTCGGCCCGGCCGTTGCCGTTGACGTCCCCCACGTCCACGGTGAAGAATTGATCGCTGGTGTATCCCTTGAACCGGGTGATCTGGCGATAACTTCCGTTCTCGACCCGACCCACGATAATCTCGTTGATCGTGGAGTAAACGATTTCGTTGGCGCCGTCCCCATCCACGTCACCCACGTCCATCCCGGTCACGGCTTCGGAAATGGCGGGACTCTTCCAAAAGCCTTCCCCGACCAGCGGACCGCGGCCCGTGTAGGTGAGACCGGCCGAGGTTCGCGCCGTGCGGGCCAGCAGGGTGTCCGGGTGACGGCGATACTCGGCCGGGGTGCGCTGCTCCGCGAAGGACCGCCGGGCTTCGGGCGTGCGCTGGAAAATTTTTTCATTGATATCGCCGGCGAAATCGTTCACCCGGGCGACCACGCCGTCCAATTTGTCGACCTGGGCGTGGACCGCGAGCGGCTGTTGCTTGGGGTCCGTGCCCACGATCCGGGCATCCAGGCTGACGGCCTGTCCGAAAACACTCATGGAACCGAACAGGATGTAATCCGCACCATTGTTGCTTGCCAGGGCGCGGGCCGCGTCGTCGGTCAGTTCCCCGTGAATTTCGGCGGCGGCCTTCTTGGAGACGGCCTTGTCCAGCACCTGCACCCGGCCTTCCCAGGCCAGACGCGAGCCGAGCATGTCCAGGATGCCCTCCCGCATAAAGCTCAGGTCCTGAGCCGCGTGGATGGTGAAAGGCAGAATGAGCACCTTGTCGACCCGGTCCGCGGCGCGGCCGGAGCCGGAACTCAGGAGAAACGCGATCATCAGCACCAAGCCGAAAACGGTCCCCGGGCGGACAGCGTCTTTCTTTCTATTCATAAGCGAGTCGTCTTTCTCCATGTCGGATTGTTGACCTTTCTATTTATCCGGTTCCCATACGGACTGTCAAGCGCTGGTCTGGCAGCGTCAAGGCAGGGACTTTAGCGTCGGCCCAAATAGACCATCAGAAGTCCCAAGAGCATGGCCGCGAAACCCAGACCGCGCAGCACCGATTCCGGTTGAACGAGGACCTGACGGAGCCATCGTTTCAGGTGATTGGGGAAGGCGAAATAGGGCAGGCCTTCGATGATGAAGATCAAACCCAGCACGGTCAAGAGGTAGTCGGCGTCCATGATCGGCCTCGAATCCAAGGAACATTGCGACCCCATCATTCTCGAAGCCCAGGGCAATGTCAAGCCCGTCGCCCGGGCGGTCGGGGGTTGCTATTCAAAGGGGTTATGGCATAATCAAACCCGCCTCGCGCGGGGCAAGAGTGGATGCCAAGTCGCGGGGTTGTGGCATAATCAAACCCGCCTCGCGCGGGGCAAGAGTGGATGCCAAGTCGCGGGGTTGTGGCATAATCAAACCCGCCTCGCGCGGGGCAAGAGTGGATGCCAAGTCGCGGGGTTGTGGCATAATCAAA